>Ga0308166_1000483_pt1 | contig 53795 bp, 54 predicted proteins | sample PhyCR2_2_FD_202137 | JGI IMG/M metagenome (GOLD analysis project Ga0308166, IMG submission 202137) | Phyllosphere microbial communities from UC Gill Tract Community Farm, Albany, California, United States - DLSLCC.R2 | ecosystem: Host-associated > Plants > Phyllosphere > Unclassified | place...
GTCAGGTCCGACATTCGGACATTCATGTCCGAATGTCGGACCTGACCCCGGTGTTAGTTACAGACAGGGCAGCTGTCATTGCGCCCGATGCCGATGCTGGTCCACTCCATGCGCAGGCCGTCGAGCAGCAGCAGGCGCCCCGCCAGCGACGTGCCGATGCCCATGACGAGCTTCAGTGCTTCGGCCGCCTGCATGGCGCCGACGATGCCGACCAGCGGCGCGAACACGCCCATCGTGGAACAGGCCACGTCCTCGAACGCCTGGTCCTGCGGGAACAGGCAGGAATAGCATGGCATGTCGCCGGTGCGAGGATCGAATACGCTGACCTGGCCGTCGAAACGGATCACGGCGCCCGAGACCAGCGGCACCTTGTGCGCCACGCAGGCGCGGTTGACGGCGTGGCGCGTGGCGAAGTTGTCGGTGCAGTCCAGTACCACGTCGGCGTCCTGCACGAGCTGCGCGAGGCGCGCGTCGTCGACCCGCTCCAGCAGCGCGACCACTTCCACCTCGGGATTGATGGCGGCGATCGCCGCGCGTGCCGATTCGGCCTTGGGGCTGCCCACCCGCGCCGTGGTGTGGGCGATCTGTCGCTGCAGGTTGGTGAGGTCGACGGTGTCGTGATCGACAATCGTCAGCCGGCCAACGCCGGCCGAGGCGAGGTACAGCGCGGCCGGGGAACCCAGGCCGCCCGCGCCGATGACGAGAACGCGCGCGGCCAGCAGCTTCTGCTGGCCTTCGATGCCGATTTCATCGAGCAGGATGTGGCGCGAGTAGCGCAGCAGCTGCGCGTCATTGAGTTCGACGGTCATTTGACTTTCGAAACGGGCGCCTTCTTGTCTTCCGGCTTGACGTGCACGTCGGATTTCGTTTCCGGTTTGACGACGATTTCCTGCGCGCCCTTTTCCTCCGGCGTATCCGCCTTGGCCATCCTGACGGGCAGGCCCTTGAAATGGTTCAGCGCCTGCGCCAGCTGGAAGTCGGACTTGCTGCCGAATTCCACGGGCTTCTGCCGCTTCGCCCGCGCCAGCAGGCGCTGCTCTTCTTCCAGCTCGTCGTTCTTCACCGGACGCGCCTTCTCGTCCTCGTCGCCGTTCGACAGGTGCTTGACCAGGTCGGCCTCGCGCAGGCGCAGGCTGTTCAGGCCATCGCCTTCCGCCGTTTCATCGACGGCGACGTCCGGCACGATGCCCTTGGCCTGGATCGCGCGCCCTTTCGGCGTGTAGTAACGCGCCGTCGTCAGCTTGATGGCCGTGTCCTCGCTCAGCTGGCGCAGCGTCTGCACGGAGCCCTTGCCGAACGTCTGGCTGCCCATGACGATGGCGCGCTTGTAGTCCTGCAGCGCGCCGGCGACGATCTCGGAGGCCGACGCGGAACCGGCGTTGACGAGCACCACCAGCGGCACGGTCTTCAATGCGGCCGGCAGCTTCGCCAGCGGGTCGCCCTTGGCGCCGCCGGCGTAATCCTCGGGCCGCGCATGGAACGTGTGCTTCGAATCGGCCAGCTGGCCGTTGGTGGAGACGATCACGGAATCCTTCGGCAGGAAGGCGGCCGAGACGCCGATGGCGCCCGGCACCACGCCGCCCGGATCGTTGCGCAGGTCCAGCACGATGCCCTTGATGGCGGGGTTCTGCGCGTACAGCGACGACAGCTTCTTCGCCATCTCGTCCACCGTCGGCTCCTGGAACTGGGCGATGCGCAGCCACACGTAACCGGGTTCGATGACCTTCGCCTTCACGCTCTGCACGCGGATTTCCTCGCGCATGACCGGCACGATGATCGGCTTGTCCTCGCCCTTGCGCGAGAGCGTCAGCACGACCTTCGTTTTCGGCTCGCCGCGCATCTTCTTGATGGAGTCGTCCAGCGACATGCCCTTCAGCGGCACGCCGTCCAGGCGCGTGATCAGGTCACCGGCCTTGATGCCGGCCTTGTACGCGGGCGAATCCTCGATGGGCGAGACGACTTTCACGTAGCCGTCTTCCATCGACACCTCGATGCCGATGCCGACGAACTTGCCCTGCACGGATTCGCGCATCTCGCGGAACGCTTTCTTGTCGAGATAGACGGAATGGGGATCGAGCGACGCCACCATGCCGGAGATCGCGTCGCGCACCAGCTTGCGGTCATCGACGTTTTCGACGTAGTCGGTCTTGATCAGGCCAAACACGTCCGACAGCTGGCGCAGTTCCTCCAGCGGCAGCGGCGCTTCGGCTTTCTGCGCAATGGCCGAAAACTGGAAAGAGGCGGCCACACCGGCCACCATGCCCAGGCCGATGAGGCCGATACTCTTTACTTTATTGCCCATATACCCTTAGCTGCTGCCGAATTGCTGCCGAATTGCGCCGACGTTTAGAACTTCACCCACCCGGCGGGATCGAATGCCCGGCCCTGGTGGCGCAACTCAAAGTATAAACCCGATTCCTCGTTACCGCCGCTGTTTCCGGCCGCGGCAATGACGTCGCCGGCCTTCACCACGTCGCCCGCCCTTCTCAGCAGTGACTGGTTGTTACCGTAGATGCTCATGTACTGGCTGCCGTGATCGACGATGATCAGGTTACCGAAGCCGCGCAGCCAGTCGGCAAACACGACCCGTCCCCCGGCCACCGCATGCACTTCGGTGCCTTCGCCGGCCAGGATGAACACCCCTTTCCAGCTGGGACCATCGCCACGCTTGCTGCCGAACTTCGCGCCGATGCGGCCCGCCAGCGGCGCGCGCATCTGCCCTTTCAGGCTGGCGAACGCGCCTGCCGGCGCGGCCGGCGCCAGCGCCACGTCCGCCGGTTTTGCCGCGCCTTCGTCACGCGGTTCCGGTTTCGCGGGCTTTTCCTGCTGCGCGATCTGCGGTGTCGGCTTGACCGGTTCCGGCTCACGCGGCACGCGCGGTTCCGGCACCGGCTTGCCGCGGTTTTCCTTCGCCAGGCGCTCGCGTTCCGCCCTGGCCTTCACCTGCGCCAGCCGCAGCTCTTCGGCACGTGCCCTGGCGCGCGCCTCCGCTTCGGCCTTGGCCTTGGCACGGGCGGCCGCCAGCAGTTCCTTGCGCTTCGCCTCGGCCGCCGCGGCGCGGGCCTGTTCTTCAATCAGTTTGTTCAGGCGGTCGACGAGGGCGCCCATGCGCTGTTCGTCGCGTTCGACCTTGCCCACTTCCTGGCGCTGGCTGACCAGCTTTTGCGACAGGTTCGCCACCAGTGCGGCGTGCTTCGCCTTCTGCTGTTCCAGTTCGGTCTTCTGCTGGCGCTCTTCCTGGGCGATTTCCTCCAGCTCGTCGCGCGCGTTCTGCGCGGCCTCCTGGTTTTCCTCGACGGCGGCCAGGTTGGCGCGCAGCGATTCGATCAGGCGCGCCTGCGCCTGCGACACATACGCCATCAGTTGCAGGTCGCGGTTGATGCGGTTCGGATTGTCCCCTGACAGCAGCAGCTTGATGCGGTCCTCGTTGCCGGCCACGTACTGCTCGCGCAGCAGCTTCGCCAGTTGCCGTTTCTGTTCGGCGATGGTGGCCGTCAGGCGTTCGCGCTGCGTCGACAGCTCGCCGATGCGCGCATTCGTCTGCGCCTGCTCCTCGGCCAGTTCGCGCAGCTGGCGGTTGGCCTGCGAGATTGCCGCTTCGGAGTCGGCCAGCGTATCGGCCGCGTCTTCGCGGGCGCTTTCGGTCTGGCCGATATCGCGCTTGAGCGCATTGAGCTTTTGCTGCAATGCGACCCGCTGCGCCTCCGCGGCCGCCTTCTGCTTGCTGCGTTCGGTGGGTTTGGCGTGGGCGCCGACGCACAGCGCCAGCGCCAGCGCCGCGGCAAGCCAGGCGCCGCGGCGAGGAGAATGTACAGCCATCGAAACCTTTACTTGGCCTTGCCCTGGTTGGCGACCGCTGCCTGGGCAGCGGCGATCGCGTCGGCATCGCCCAGGTAGTAGTGACGGATCGGTTTCAGGTTTTCGTCCAGTTCGTACACCAGCGGCTGGCCGTTCGGGATGTTCAGGCCGACGATCTCTTCGTCGCTGATGCCGTCCAGCATCTTGATCAGCGCGCGCAGGCTGTTGCCGTGTGCCGAGATCAGGATTTTCTTGCCTGCCTTGATGGCCGGTGCGATTTCCTCATCCCAGGCCGGCATCACGCGGGCCACGGTGTCCTTCAGGCATTCGGTCAGCGGCACCTGCTCCTTGGCCAGGCCGGCATAGCGCGGATCGTTGAACGACGTGCGGTCGTCGTTTTCTTCCAGCGCCGGCGGCGGCGTGTCGTAGCTGCGGCGCCAGACCAGCACCTGCGCGTCGCCATATTTCGCGGCCGTCTCGCCCTTGTCCAGTCCCTGCAGCGCGCCGTAGTGACGCTCGTTCAGGCGCCAGTCGTGCTTGATCGGCAGGTACATCAGGTCCATCTCGTCCAGCGTCAGCCACAAGGTACGGATGGCGCGCTTCAGCACGGAGGTGTAGGCCAGGTCGAACGTAAAGCCTTCCTGCTTCAGCACCGCGCCGGCGCTTTTCGCTTCGTTGACACCCTTTTCCGTCAGGTCCACATCGGTCCAGCCGGTAAAGCGGTTTTCGAGATTCCAGGTGGACTCGCCGTGACGCATGAATACGATTTTGTACATAGCTGTTCTGTTAGAGGTTGGAGAATCGATGAAAAATCTTGCTTGTCAGCCGCAAAAACAGCGCTGGGGCCATGGATCGGCATCTATTTTATAATGCGCGCATTCAGTTCAACCATTGGAAGCACAGTGAAATTCATTCTTGACCATATCTTTCTTGTTGGCATCGCGGTTCTGTCCGGTGGCGCACTGCTGTGGCCGGCACTGACCCAGCGGGGCAAAAAGGCTTCCGCACTGGAAGTAACGCAGTTGATAAATCGCGGTAAAGCCACCATTGTGGACATACGCGATGCCGATGCGTTTGCTGCAGGTCACCTGCGCGATGCCCGCAATATCCCGCTGAAGGACCTGAAGGGCCGTGTCGGCGAGCTGGACAAGTTGAAAAACCGGACGGCTGTCGTTGTCTGCCAGACCGGGGCGCGCGCCTTTGGCGCCGCGAAGATACTGGAAGGGGCTGGATTCACGGATGTCGTCGTTCTCGACGGCGGCATCGCCGCATGGCAGACCCAGGGTTTGCCGACCACCAAATAACGCCAGGAAGGAAATGCCATGACCGCCAACGTCACCATGTACACCACCGCCGTCTGCCCCTACTGCATCCGCGCCGAGCGCCTGCTGGAAGCAAAGGGCATCAAGAACGTCAACAAGATCCGCGTCGACCTCGATCCGGCCCAGCGCCAGGTCATGATGGAAAAGACGGGACGCCGCACGGTGCCGCAGATTTACGTGGGCGACACGCACGTGGGCGGCTTCGACGACCTGTACGCGCTGGATCAGCAGGGCCGTCTCGATCCGCTGTTGCAGGGCTGACGCACCGCCCTTTGACGGGAACCACGGCCCGGGGCATAAAAAGGGTCGCAATCATATTTGTTTTGCTACAATTGCCTCGCGTTTGGCCCGCCCCTTCGTGGGCGGGCATTAAAAAGTTGACCCACTGTCCAATTCATTGAAAGCGTTCCATGTCCGACGAAAACCAGCAACCAGTATTCCAAATCCAACGCGTCTACCTGAAAGACATGTCGCTGGAACAGCCGAACTCCCCGGCGATCTTCCTGGAACAGGAAGCACCATCGATCGAAGTCGCCCTGGACGTGGGCGCCGCGCCGCTGGCTGAAGGCATTTTCGAATCGACCGTGACGATCACCGTGACCGCCAAGGTCAAGGACAAGGTCGCTTTCCTGGTCGAAGGCAAGCAAGCCGGCATCTTCGAAGCCCGCAACATCCCGAACGACCAGCTGGACCCGCTGCTGGGCATCGGCTGCCCGAACATCGTGTACCCGTACCTGCGCGCCAACATCGCCGACCTGATCACCCGTGCCGGCTTCCCGCCAGTGCACCTGGCCGAGATCAACTTCGAGGTGTTCTACCAGCAGCGCCTGCAGGCCATCGCCGAACAGCAAGCCGCTGCCGGCGGTTCGACGCCAGCCGAAGGCACCAACACCGTTCAGTAATTTCACTGAACGCGACCGGGACCGCGGCCTGGCCGCAGTCCCCCAATCAAAGGCCCGCGTGGCCTTTGATCATTTTGAGCGAAAGTTTTTTGCAATGACTGTTACCCGTTTGATAATCGGAGCGGTGTTGTCGCTGGCCTGTGGCGCCGGCCTCGCGGCGGATTTCAAGACGGTCGGCACGGCCCCCGCCGTGTTGTATGACGCGCCCTCGACCAAGGGCCACAAGCTGTACATCGTGCCGCGTGGCGCGCCGCTGGAAATCGTGCTGGCCTATGGCGACTGGGTCAAGGTGCGCGACGTCAGCGGCGACACGGCCTGGACGCCGCTGCGCGGGTTGTCCGCCAAGCGCAACGTCGTGGCCCGCACCGCCAATACCAAAGTTCGCAGCGCCGAGGACGAAACGTCCACCGTTGTCTTCATCGCCGACAAGGGCGTACTGCTGGAACTGGTGGAACCGGGTGCCAACGGCTGGACCCGCGTACGGCACCGCGACGGCCTCACCGGCTACGTGCGCAGCAGCGAAATCTGGGGCATCTGACATGCAAGACTCGAACACGACCCGGCGCCGCATCAGCGTGCTGGGCGCCGGCGCCTGGGGCACGGCCGTCGCCATCGCCGTGGCCGCCCGGCACGATGTGCTGCTGTGGGGCCGCAACACAGCCGCGATGGACGAGATCGCCGCCGCACGCGACAACACCCATTACCTGCCCGGCTATCCCTTCCCGGACGCGCTGCAGGTCTGCACGGACTTCGATGCCGCCGTCGCCCACACGTATCGCGATGCCGACGGTGAAGAAGGCCTGCTGATCGCCGCCTGCCCCGTGGCCGGCCTGCGCCCGCTGCTGGAAAGCCTGCAAGGCCGGCCGATCCCCAACCTGATCTGGCTGTGCAAGGGATTCGAATACGACACGGGCCTGCTGCCGCACCAGATTTTCCGCGACGTGCTGGGGACCGGTATCGCCAGCGGCGCGCTGTCCGGCCCGTCGTTCGCGCAGGAAGTGGCGCGCGGCCTGCCGTGCGCGCTGACGATCGCGTCCACCTCCGCCGCGCTGCGCGACTGCGTTGTCGCCGCCGTGCATGGCGGCACGATGCGCGTCTATTCCAGTGACGACGTCATCGGCGTGGAAGTGGGCGGCGCCGTCAAGAACGTGATGGCGATTGCCACCGGCGTGGCCGACGGACTTGGGCTGGGCCTGAATGCCCGCGCCGCGCTGATCACGCGCGGCCTTGCCGAGGTGACCCGGCTGGGCACCACGCTGGGCGGGAATATCGAAACCTTCATGGGCCTGACGGGGATGGGCGACCTGATCCTGACCTGTACGGGCGATCTGTCACGCAACCGCCGCGTCGGGCTGGGCCTGGCGCAGGGCAAGGCGCTCGATACCATCGTCACCGAACTGGGCCACGTGGCCGAAGGCGTGCCATGTGCCAAGGCGGTGCGCGAACTGGCCGCCCGGCTGGGCGTGGAGATGCCGATCACCAATGCCGTGGCCGCCGTGCTGTTCGACGGCCAGCGGCCGCAGGACATGGTGGCGCGGATGCTGGCGCGCGATCCGCGCGACGAGACGACGTGATGGGATGACTCCGGGACTGGCTGCTTGCGGGGCGAAAAGCCCATGAGCGGCCTGTTTCCGACGCGTTCTGGGGACTGGCTCCTCTCGGGCCGAAGGGCCCGCGAGGTGCCTGTCCCGGACGGGCATGTCCCCGACTTGGATTCCGAGGCACCGTTATGGCGAAATGACCTGGCCCCTGGCTGCGGACCCAAACGTCGGGGACAGGCACCGTTCCCGGGGCCGGGAGGCCCCAGGAACGGAGCCAGTCCCCTGCGGAGCCAGTCCCTGCGGAGCCAGCCCTTCTGTTCTTACTCCTTCAGCACAATCGTCAGCAGCGCCACCGAATCCTGCTCGGCCCGCAGCGCATGCGCCGCGCCGCCTTCCAGATACAGCATGTCGCCGTCATGCAGCACCGCCGTGCGACCGTGCGCCTCGACCGCGATGGCGCCCGTCAGGCAGACCAGCGTGATCTGCCCGCGCACCCAGTGTTCCGGCATCGTCTTGCCTGCGGGCAGTACGAGACGGATCAGCTCCAGCTGTTCCGTCTTCGCAATGGCGATCGACGAGAACTGCGACATATCTTCATCGGCGCGCCGCAGCGCGACCACTTGCCCGGACGTGGCGTGTTGTAAAGCCATCGAAACGCTCCTGTTGGTGTACTGATAACGTCATGTTAGCAGCATGGCGCGCGGCGCGCCGCTACCGTGCGTCACCCGATCCGGAGCGTTCAAAGAGTCGTCACACGTTTCGCCTCCCTGGAAGCCAGGCTGTCACGCCAGCTCCCTGCGTGAGCGGCGCCATACCATCACGACGGTCAGGCCCGCCACCAGCAGTAGCCACGACTCCGGTTCCGGCACCGCCGTCACGCCGATGGCGTACTGGAAGCCGAAGCCGCCCGGTCCTGCCATCGTGAAGCCGGCCGAGATCAAGAGGTCCTGGTCGCCCGCCGTCAGCGAACCCAGCAGCACCGCCGTATCGTCGAAGAACAACTGGGCATCCGCAATGCTGGTAAATGTCTGCGAGAACAGTTCCGCGCCATGACTGCGCACGATGAGCTCCAGCGTCGTGAATCCGTCGGCATCCGAGAGCGAGCCCAGCAGCCCCAATGTCAGATTCGCCGGGATGCCGGTCGAGAATACAAAGTTTGCCGCGGTGACGTAGGTATAGCTTTCGCCCAGGCCGGCATAGTTGCTGGCCATCGTGCCGATGCCGACCACCTGCACGCCATCGAATGCGGCCGCGACGACGGGAGCGCCCGCAAGCACGCCGGCCACGGCGGCGCTGTCCGGTGCGGCCGTGGCATAGGACAACGCCTGGTAGCCCGACAACGGTCCCTGCAGCCCATAGGTATTGCCGGTAACGTTGGACGACGTGGCGGTCCGGGCCGTGCTGACCACCGGCGCCCCGGCGCGGGTCTCGACCAGCACGCCGTTCGGCCCTGTCGACGTGCTGAAGGAGGCAACGGCACCTGTGTCGCCGGTGGCGGTGGCATATGCGTAATTGCTTGCCGCGCCTTGCGCGAACGAACGGGCGGCGGCGTCGGCCTGCTGCCCCGTCGCGTTGGCGTTGGCCAGGCTGCTGCCGCTGCCGGCACGCGATTCGGCCGAGGCCGATCCGGCCCCCTGCACGGCGCCGGTGCCGCCATTGCCGACCGCATTGGCCTGTGCCTGTCCCGTCGAGATGGCACGGCTGACGGCCAGTGCGCGGCCGCCGTCGGCAAGGCCGAGGTAACCCGCGCCACCCTGCGCCGACGCGGTGCTGTAAGCGTTGGTCGGCGAATCGACCGTGCCGCGGGCAACCGCATCGCCGCCGTTGCCATGGCCGCCGGCAGCGCTGTCGCCACCGGCCCCACCGCCTGCAGTGGTTATGCCAGTGACATCCGCGACCGTCGACGTCAGCGTCAACTGTGCATCGGCGGCACCACCCCAGCCGGCCGAAGCGCTGCCGCTGCCCTGCCCGCCGCTGCCACCATACGCCCCGACAGTACCGGACAGGTCGAAGGCCCTGTCATCGCTTAACGTCAGATGGGAGCTGGCCGCGCCGCCCGGGGCGGCAAAGCCGTCCTCGCTGCCCCCGCCGATGCCGCCGAATGCCTGCTGCGTCAGCAGCAGCGCACCGCTGTTGGTGCCGCTGACGGCATCGGTCAGGACGGCAATCCCCCCCGCGCCGCCGGCGGCCCCCTGCTGGCCGAAGCCGCCTGTGCCGCCCGTTGCGTTGGCCGACGCCGTGACCGACTCCGATGTGCCGATACCGCGTGCCGACGCGCTGGCCGTGCCGCCGGAGCCGGCCTGCTTGCCGCTGCCGCTGGCACTGCCGCCCGCACCGCCGGTGGCAACCGCATAACTGGCCGCGTAACTACTGAGGCTGCCGCCCGTATAGGCGGCATGGCTGCTGGCCTGAGCCTGCCCACCCTGGGCCCCGTTACCGGAGAGATGGCTGCCGCCATTGCCGCCGTAGGCCTGTGCCGTCACGTTCATCGATGTCTCGGCAATGCCGCTTGCGGTTGCCTTGCCGAGCGCGCCCGCTGCGGCCGTGCCGGAACCGAGCGGCGCACCGCCGCCCCCCGCGTTGCCACCGGCGCCACCGCGGGCCGTTGCCGCCAGCGACAGCCCCGAGGCGCCGCTGTTCACCAGCGTCAGCGTCACATCGGCCACCCCGCCCGCGCCGCCGCTGCCTTCCAGGCTGGTGCCGCCGCGACCGCCGCTGCCCGTCAGGTTCAGCGACATCGCGCCGTCGGTATTCCCGCTGACGTTGTTGTCCAGCGTGATGGCCCGCCCCGCGCCGCCGTTCGCGCCGTTACGGCCGGTACCGCCATCCCCGCCGATGGCTGTGGCGCCCAGGGTCAGGTTGGCGCCCGTGGCCGTGCCGCTGGCGGAGCTGGTGGCCGCGCCGCCCATGCCGCCGCTGTTGCCGCTGCCCGCTCCCTCGCTCCCGGTGCCCCCTCTGGCGCTGGCCTGCAGCGTCATTGCACCGGGGTAGCCCACGGTGCCGGTCACGGCGGCGTGGGCGGCGCCACCCGCTGCGCCGCTGCCGCCGTTCCAGCCGGTGCCACCGTTGCCGCCCTGGGCGCCGACGGTGCCGTACAGGGTGTTGGTCCCCGAGGTACCGGTCATCGTCAATGCCGCGTCGGCGGTGCCGCCGGCCCCCACGCTGCCGGTCTGGGCGCTGCTGTTGTTGCCGCCATGGCCGCCGTAGGCAACGCTGGTGCCCTGCGAGTTGCCCTCGGATGAGTTCAGTGTCAGCTGGGTACTGCCATTGCCGCCCGCGCCCGCCTGGCCGCCATTGGTGTTTCCGCCATTGCCACCGCTGGCCTGGACCGTGCTCGCCAGGCTGGCGCCGATCGTCTCTGCTGTGTGTTGTGCCTGCGCGTTGCCGCCCGCACCCGCAGTGCCGGTGTCGCTGTGACCGCCCGCGCCGCCGGCGGCGTTCAGCGCGGTCTGCGTCCCGCTGCCGCCGTTGAGGGACGAGGTCAGCCGCGAAATGCCTGCGCCACCGGCTCCTGCCGCGCCGGCCGCGGTGCCGCCGCCGGCACCGCCATTCGCCGCTTGCGACAGGGAGAGTGTGCCGCTGGTGATGCCGGACACCGCGTTGATCGCTGTCGAGGCCGCGCCCGCACCGCCATCGATGCCGTAGCCCCCACTGCCCCCCGTCTGCGTGACCGTAACCGACAGCGCCCCGCTGGCGCCGCCCGTGGCGGTGGCCGCTGCCGCGCCACCCGCACCGCCGGCGCCACTGCCGCCCTGGCCGCCCGTTCCTCCCAGCGCCTGGACGTTCACATTCACGGGCGCACTGCCGCTGCCGGTACCGCTGGCGGACGCCTGCGCCGCGCCGCCCTGCGCACCGGCGGCACCGTTGCCGCCGGTGCCGCCCGTGGCCTGGCTGTTGAGGTACAGCGTACCGTTGGCCGTGGCGTTCAATTGCGATTCGCCAGCGGCGCCGGCGGCGCCATTGCCTGCCGTGCTGGAGCCGCCGGCGCCACCGGTGGCGTAGCTGCTCACGCTCAGTTGCGCGGCGGCCGTATCGGTCACGGCCAGCTGGCTGCGCGCCAGCCCGGCGCTGCCGCCGGCCGCGTTCTCGCTGCCGCCACCCGCGCCGCCGTAAGCCTGCTGCGTCAGGGTCAGGCTGCCGCTGGTGCTCCCGATTACCGCATTGGTCATCTGCGACGCGGCGCCGCTGCCGCCTGCCGCCCCGCCACTGCCGTAGCCCCCGGCGCCGCCTTGCTGATAGGCGCTCACGCCCAGCGCGCCACCGGCACTGCTGGTGCCCGTGGCGGTGGCGGATCCCTCCGCACCGGCGCCGCCCTGGTTGCCGGCCCCGGTGGCAGTGCCGCCGGAACCGCCGTGGGCAGACGAACTCAGCTGTGACGCATCGGTCCCGCTCGCGCTGCCGCTGATGCTGCTCGTCGCACTACCGCCGCCGGCGCCATTGGCCGAACTGCCGCCCGTGCCTGCGGCGCCGCCCTGCGCGATGCTGCTGCCGTTGAGCGAGCCGCCCGTCAGTTGCAGCGTGCTGACGGCATTGCCGCCGTCGCCATTGACGCCGCTGCCGAAAGTGGCGCCGCCGGTCCCGCCGGTGGCGGCGATATTGGCCGTTACCGCGGCCGAGCCCGTCAGCGTGGCATTGGCCTGCGCGGCACCGCCGTGCCCAGCCTGGCCGCCACTGTCGGCACTGCCGCCGGACCCGCCATACACGCCGACAAACGCATTCAGCGGCGCGGCCGTCGACGAGCCCAGCTGCAGCGTACCGCTCGCCGCGCCGCCCTGCCCGCCTTGAGTGGTCCCGTGGCCGCCCTGGCCGCCGTAGCTGTTCAGATAGACTGCCGCCGTGCCCGCTGCCGCGTCGCCCAGCGTCAGCGTGCTGGCTGCCGCGCCACCCGCGCCACCGCTGCCGGCCGCGCTGGTGCCGCCGACGCCGCCGAAGGCGGTCTGCGTCAGCGACAACGCGCCGGACGTGCTGCCGCTGACCTGATCCGTCATTGTCGAGGCGGCGCCTGCCTGCGCCGCGCCATCCTGGACATACCCGCCGGTGCCGCCCCGCTGGGACGCGCTGACGTTCACCGCCCCGCTGTCGGAGTGCCCGCTGGCAATCGCCTGGGCAATGCCGGCCGCACCGCCGGTGGAGCCCACGCCATTGCCGTTGCCGCCCGTGCCACCCGTGGCATTGGCATCGACCGTTACGGTGGCGCCGCCCTGGCTGCTGCCTTCCGCGGTGGCGCTGGCGTTGCCGCCATTGCCCGCGGCCGCGCCCGCGCCGGGCGCCGCTCCGCTGCCGGCGCCGCCCGGTGCGCCCGTGCTGCCGCCCTGCCCGCCGACTGCGAAAGCGGTTGCGTTGGCTACCCCGGCCGCAGGGTGGGAGCCGGCCGTGGCGCTGGCCGCACCGCCGGCACCACCTGCCCCGGCGGCGCCGCCGTTCTGCCCGGCATCCCCGGCCGCGCCGCTGCCACCCGCGCCGCCGCTGCCGCCCGTGGCGTTGGCCGCGTTGGTATTGCTGGCATTCGGCCCGGACGTGGCGACGGCCGCCTGGCCGGGCCCGCCCCCCGTGCCGGGAGCGCCGGGCACGGCGCCAGTCTGGCCCGGCGTGCCCGGATTGCCGGTCACGGTGACGTCCGCAAACGCCTGGCCGATGGCCAGCGACAACAGCAGCGGCACCAGTTGCGCCTTGCGGCCGCGGCGGGATTGCAGGCTGGACGATGTAGACGATGAAGACGGTGTGCGCATGCCGATCCCCTCTGTTGAGTTATGTGTCAGGCTGATCTGTGCAGCCTGTGGTGGACCCGCCACAGCCGGCGCACGGCCGCGGCAGGCTTACGCCCGCCCGTTGCGCCTGACTTGCAAATATGCTATCCACTGAAGCGAGCACGCCCGCTTGGGCGCCCTGGTCGGAAAGTATCGGATGGATATGTCTGAAAATCCTTTGCCGGACCTGAAACCCGGCTTAATCCTCTCTGAGCGGCCTGAATGGCGCACACCGCTGCTGGTCGGCTCGTTCGAACTGTGGCCGGCCGCGCGGCGGCTGCGCCAGCACGGCAAGAGAGTGCCCGTGACGGCCCGCGCATTCGACGTGCTGGCGGTGCTGGCGGCGCGCCAGCCCGATCTCGTCAGCAAGAGCGCCATGATGGCCATGGTCTGGCCCGGACTCGTGGTCGAGGACAACAATCTGCAAGTGCAGATCTCGTCATTGCGCAAGATTCTCGGACGCGATGCCATCACCACCGTGCCCGGGTTCGGTTATCGCCTCAACCTCCCGGTCACGGCGTGTGCCGCCAGCACGGACGAAGCACGGCTGCACGCGACGGCCACGCTGTACGGCCGGGCCGGCGACCTGGCCGAACTGGACGACCTGCTGCGGGAACACCGCCTCGTCTGCCTGCTGGGCATGTCCGGGGTCGGCAAGAGTGCGCTGGCCCGCCATGCCGCACCGCCCGACGGCGCCACGCTGTACCGGGCCGACCTGGCCGACTGCGCCGACAGCCAGGCCCTGCTGCAGACGCTGGCCGCCACGCTGGACGTCGAGCAGCTGGATGGTGCCGGCGCGCTGGCACGACACCTGGGGCACCGCCCTGCTCTGCTGGTGCTGGACAATGCGGACCGGGTGGCGGGACCGCTGGCCGCCATCGTCGAGGAACTGCTGGCGCACACGGCCGTCCACGTGCTGGTGACGACCCAGGTGCGCCTGCACCTGCCGCAGGAACAGGTTTACCGGCTGACGCCGCTGGCCGTGCCGCCGTCCGGCTGCGCCCTCCCCGAAGCCTTGCAATACGGCGCGCTGGCGCTGCTGGCAGTACGGGCGCGCAGACATGACCACCGCTTTGCGCTGACGGAAGCGGGGCTGGCGGATGCCGTGGCCCTGTGCCGACGCCTGGAGGGGCTGCCGCTGGCGCTGGAACTGGCGGCCGCCCGCATTCCCGCACTGGGCGTCGCGGGCCTGCTGCAGCGCCTGGACGACTGCCTGACGGTATTGACGAACGCGCATCCCCCGACGCCCGCGCGCCAACGCAGCCTGTACGATGCCATTGCCTGGAGTTACGCCCTGCTGCAGCCGGACGAGCAGGCACTGTGGTGTGAAACGGCACGCCTGCCGACCCCGTTTGCGCTGGACGACCTGATGGCGCAGCAACCGGCGCGCGACTTCGGCCGCACCCTTGACCTGTTGGGCACGCTGGTGGAACGCTCGCTGTTGACCTTCGACGCGGCACCGGCGCCGCGCTACCGTTTGGGGGAAGCGCACCGCCGCTTCGCGCTGCGGCAGGGCGATGTCAGCGCCGCAGCAGCTCGCTGATCGCCACGTCCAGCTTCGTGAAGTCGATGGGCTTGGTGAAGTGGGCATCGAAGCCGGCGGCCATCGCGGCCTGGCGGTCCGAATCCTGGCCCCAGCCGGTGACGGCGATCAGCACGATGTCGCGACCCCATGGCGTGGCGCGCACGCGGCGCACCAGCTCGTAGCCGTCGATGTCGGGCAGGCCGATATCGATGAGGGCGCAGTCCGGCGCCACCTGCTCCAATACACGTAATCCGTCCAGCCCCGTGTGGACGCACTGGACCGTATGGCCCAGCATGTCCAGGGCCATCACCAGCGTCTCGGCGGCATCGACGTTGTCGTCGACGATGACGACGCGCGACTTGCGTACGGATTCCAACCGCGTCACGGCCGAGGTGACGACGGCGGCGCCCTGCGCCAGCGGCAACGTCACTTGGAATACGCTGCCGTGGCCCAGCCCGGCACTGCGCGCCGTGACGGTGCCGCCGTGTAACGTCGTCAGCCCCTTGACGAGCGCCAGGCCGATGCCGAGACCGCCGGTGGCGCGGGCCAGCGGCGGATGCAGCTGCGAGAACATGTCGAAGATGCGCTCGACCTGTTCGGGCGGGATGCCGGCGCCGGTGTCCGAGACCTCGACAACGGCGGCACCGTCGACGACCGATGCGGCCAGCCCGATCGAGCCGCCCTCCGGCGTAAACTTGCACGCATTGTTCAGCAGGTTGCAGAAGATCTGCGTCAGCCGCGTACGGTCGCCGTCGATCGTCAACAAGACGGGGGGCAGCGATGTCGTCAGCGTCTGCCGCGCCGCCTGGATCGCCGGCAGGGCCGACTCGGCCGCACTGGCCAGGATGTCGTTCAGCTCGACGTGCTCGCGCCGCAGCATCAGCTTGCCCTGCGTGATGCGCGACACTTCCAGCAGGTCGTCGACGAGATGCGTCAGCTGGCCCAGCTGGCGCTCCAGCACGTCGTAGGCCCGGCGCCACAGCGTCGCGTCGTCCGGCCGCAGCCGCAGCACTTCCAGCACGTTGGCAAACGGCGCCAGGGGATTGCGCAGCTCGTGGGCCAGCGTGGCGATGAATTCGTCCTTGCGGCGGTGCTCGCGCGCCAGCTCTTCGTTCAGGACACGCTGGCCGGCCTCGGCCGTCTCGGCGCGCTGGCGGGCGGCCAGCAGCTCGCGTTCGTATTTCTTGCGGTCGGTCGCCACCATCGCGCCGATTTCATCGGTAAAGCCCTCGGGGCCGTCCCGGCGTATGGCATTGAGGAGCATCGGAATGCGGCGGCCGTCGCGGTGAATCAGGTCCAGCTGTACCTCGGCGATCGAGCCCTGCATCTGCAGCAGCGGCTGCCAGTGGGTCTGGTGGAACAGACGCGCGCCCATCGGCAGCAGGTCGGCGAACTTCCTGCGCCCTTGCAGTTCGTCGCGCCGGTAGCCGAGCCAGTTGCAGAACGTGTCGTTGGCGCCGGCGATCAGCCCGTTCGGCGCCGCCGTCAGCAGGCCGCACGGAGCCCGCAGCCATGCCGCGTTCTCGTCCGGTCCGGCGGGGTAGCCCATGTCAGCCGAGCTGGACGAAACGGCGGATGGCCGCCACGCTGGCATCCGGCGCGCTCAGGTGGGGACAATGCCCCGTGTTATCGATCAGCACATACTCGCTGCCGGGGATGGCGCGATGGATGTACTGGCCCACTTCGACCGGCGCGACAAAATCGTCGGTGCATTGCAGGATCAGGGTCGGCAGCCGGCAGTGCGCCAGGTCGGCACGGTGGTCCGACAGGAACGTGACGCGGCCGAAGTGCTTGGCGATCTCCGGGTCCGTGCGGCAGAAGCTGTTGGTCAGTTCCTCGCGCAGTTCCGGGCGGTCGGGCGCGCCCATGATTTGCGGCGCCACGGCGCTGGACCAGCCCAGGTAGTTGCCTTCCATCGTTTCCAGCAGCTCGTCGATGTCCGCGCGCGAAAAACCGCCGCGGTAGTCGCCATCGTCGATATAACAGGCGGACGGCCCCACCATGACCTGCGCCGCGAACAGCTCGGGCGCCGCGTTCGTGGCCAGCAGCGCGATCATCGCGCTGACGGAGTGGCCGACCACGGTCACCGGCTCGGTTGCCACGCTGCGCACGATGTCCAGCAGGTCGTCCGCGTGGCCGTGCAGCGTGCCGTATTTTTCGCGGTCGTACGCAGCCAGTTCCGAGCGGCCGCTGCCCACCAGGTCGTACAGGATGACCGTATGGTTGCGGGCAAACGCGGGCACGACGAAGCGCCACATGTTCTGGTCGCAGCCGAAGCCGTGCAGGAAGACGAGGGGTGGGCCCTCGCCGAGAACGTTGATGTTATGTTTTCGCTGCAGGGTCATGGATACGCGATCGTTCAGTTGTGCCAGCAAAGCTTGACATTTTAACAGTCAAAACGGCGGCCTTGCAGGGCGTATCGCGAGTCAGCCGTGTGTCCTGGACAAGGCGACTTCAGTGCAGCTTGATGGAGGCCACCGTGGGTTCGTCGCCCACTTCGATCGCGGCCGCCTCGAACTTCGGCGGCCCGAAGCGCCCGACGGCATCGCGGCTGAAGCCATAGTTTTCGCTGGGGATGCCGATCAGGTTGCGATCGAGCTTGCCGTTGTCGTTCTCGTCCTGGTACGCCAGCACCGCCCACGTGCCGGGCGGGACGTTCGGCACGGTAACGGTCGTGGTGCCCGGCTGCGCGGCCACGGAAGCGCTGTAGGCACACTCTTTCAGGAAGCGTTCGCGGTCGCAGACGGCCACGTTGACCTTGCCTTTCGGGCCGACGGCGGACACGCGCACTTCGACGGTCGCGGCGGCGGCATAGGCCGACCACGCCAGCAGCAGGGAAAGCAGAACAGGGCGAAACGGCATGAAGTCTCCTTGGTTGAACTGGTATCGGTAAAGCCCGCGCAACTGTGCGGCAGGCGCTTGTGTTAGGCTCGACGCATCCCTCGCCATTGCTTCTTCAATCATGCTATCGAATGCGCTCATCGTTGTCATCACCGTCGTGCTGATGGAGCTGTTTTCCATCGTGGCGCACAAATACGTGATGCACGGTTTCGGCTGGGGATGGCACAAGTCGCACCACGCGCCGCGCACGGGATGGTTTGAAAAAAACGACCTGTATGCCGTCGTCTTTGCCGGCATCGCCATCGCACTGATCTATGCCGGCACGCGCGGCCACCATCCACTGGAATGGATCGGTGCCGGCATGACGGCGTACGGCTTGCTGTACTTCGTCGCGCACGACGGTCTGGTGCACGGGCGCTGGCCGTTCCGCTACGTGCCGCGCAGCGGCTACCTGAAGCGGCTGTACCAGGCGCATCGCCTGCATCATGCGGTGGACAGCAAGGAAGGCGCCGTGTCGTTCGGCTTCCTGTACGCGCCGCCGGCCGCAAAACTCAAGCGCCAGCTGCAGGGGCGGCGGGACGCTGCCACAAGCCGGACGGCCGCCCCGGCGCCGTTTGAAGACGCGACGTAAGCGCCCGCCCTCCCCCCTTCAGCAGCAGCCACAGTTTCGCCGCCTTGGACGTGCCGACCCGCTCGTCCCACGCGTGCGCGCCGCGCCGTTTTACCTCGATACCGATCTGCCGATAGACGTAGCGCGCTGTTGCGATCGCCCAGGCGGAACGCAGCGGCAAGGACGCGATGCCGACGGCGGCGGAAGCGTAATACGGCTCGGCGTGATCGACCAGCCGCGCGGCGACGCCTGCCAGCGCCGCGCGATGCCGCGGCAGCGCCACCTCGTCCGGCGGGATACCCGCCTCGCGCAGCCACTGCGCCGGCAGGTAGCAGCGGCCCATGCCGGCATCCTCGACGATGTCGCGGGCGATGTTCGTCAGCTGGAACGCCAGCCCCAGGTCGCAGGCGCGGTCCAGCACGCGCGGCTCGTGCACACCCATGATCGACGCCATCATCAGGCCGACGACGCCGGCCACGTGGTAGCAGTAGCGCAGCGTGTCGTCGATGGTTTCGTAGCGGGCATCGGCCACGTCCATCGCAAAGCCGTCCAGGTGGTCGAAAGCGAAGGCCGGCGGGATCGCGTGGCGCAGCGCCACTTCCTGGAATGCGGCAAAGGCGGGGTCGGACATCGTGGCGCCCGCGTACGCAAGCTTCGTCTGCTCGCGCAGCAGCGCCAGCTCGCGCGCCGCATCGGGCCGCGCCGCCGTATTGAAACCCAGCTCCTGGCCGTCGACGACGTCGTCGCAATGGCGGCACCACGCATACAGCATCAGCACACTGCGCCGCGTGGCCGGATCGAACAGCCGCGCCGCGGCGGCAAAGCTTTTCGAGCCGACGTTGATCGTCGTCGTCGCGTGCTGCAGCAATGCTTCGGTCATGCGCCCTCCGCCAGCATCAATCCTGCCGTCGCCTTGGCCGAGCCGATCACGCCGGGCACGCCGGCGCCGGGATGGGTGCCGGCGCCGACGAGGTACAGGTTCGCCAGCTCGGCATCGCGGTTGTGGGGGCGGAACCACGCGCTTTGCGTCAGGATCGGCTCCAGCGAAAACGCCGAGCCCACGTGGGCATTGAGCTCGTCGCGGAAGTCCAGCGGCGTGAAGATGCGGCTCGTCACCAGCTGGCTGCGCAGTCCGGGCATGTAGCGCCGTTCCAGATAGTCGAAGATGCGGTCGCGGTAGCGCGGTCCTTCCACCGCCCAGTCGATCGGCGCGTTGCCCAGGTGCGGCACGGGTGCCAGCACGTAATGGCTGCCGCAGCCCGGTGGTGCCAGCGACGGATCGGTCACGCACGGCGCGTGCAGGTACAGCGAAAAATCGTCGGCAAGGGTGTCGCCCTTGAAGATGTCCCGGATCAGTTCGCGGTAACGGGGGCCGAAGCAGACGGTGTGGTGCTGCAGCTGCGCGTGATGCTTGTTCAGGCCGAAGTACAGCACGAACAGCGAATTGCTGAATCGCTTCTTTTGCAGCGCGCGGCTCTGCGCGACGCCGCGCGGATGATGGCCCAGCAGCTTGTCGTACGTGTGGACGACGTCCGCATTGGACGCCACCGCGTCCGCCTCGAAGCGCCGGCCGTCTTCCAGCCGCACGCCGCTGGCGCGGCCGTCGCGCGTGTCGATGGCGGCGACCGGCGCGTTCAGTTCGATGCGCCCGCCGATGTCCTGGAACAGCCGCACCAGACCGTTGACGAGCGCGCCCGTGCCGCCGCGCGGGAACCACACGCCCCAGCGCCGCTCCAGCGCGTGGATCAGCGTGTAGATCGACGATGTGGCAAACGGATTGCCGCCGACCAGCAGCGAGTGGAATGAGAACGCCTGACGCAGCTGCTCGTCCGCGATGAAGCGCGAGACGATGCCGTAGACGCTCTTCCACGCTTCCAGCCGCGCCAGTTGCGGCCCGGCGCTGATCATGTCGCGGAACGACAGGAACGGCACGGCGCCCAGTTTCAGGTAGCCCTCGTCGAACACGGCTTTCGAATACGCGAGGAAGCGCTGGTAACCCTGCACGTCCCCCGGATTGCGTGCGTGGATCTGGCGGTCCAGCGCCTCCTGGTCGTTGGCGTAGTCGAAATGGCTGCCGTCCTCCCAGCACAGGCGGTAGAACGGCGCCACCGGCAGCATCTCGACGTAGTCCGACATTTTTTTTCCGGCCACCGCGAACAGCTCCTCGATGGCGGAAGGGTCGGTGATGACGGTGGGACCGGCATCGAAGGTGAACCCCTCGTCCTGGTAGACGTAGGCGCGGCCGCCCGGCTTGTCGCGCTTTTCCAGCAACGTCGTCTGCACGCCGCGGGCCTGCAGGCGGATCGCCAGCGCGAGGCCGCCGAACCCGGCACCGATCACGACGGCCTTCTTCATTTCACTCATGGGTCCTCATTGATTTCTCTTGATCTGACTGGGGTGAACCTGGCGTGCGGCCAGCAGCGCTTCCACGACAGGCACGGGCGGCTTGCCGGAGACGATGCGCGCCTTGTCGCGCAGGCTGAGGCGACCGGCATAGAAGCGGGCGATCAGCGGTGCGGGCAGGCGGTAAAAGCGCTGCATCACTCGCCAGCGCTCGCCGGGCCGGCCGGCCAGGAACAGCATGCGGTTGAGCAGGCGGAAGAAACGCTGGCCGCGCCATGCCTGCTGCGCCTCGAGCCGCGTGGCGGCAAACAGCGCCGGCGCGGACAGCTCGGGCGCCTGTGCGATCCGGTCGGCCAGCCGCACCGCATGGGGCAGCGAATAGCCGGTGGTCGGATGAAACAGCCCGGCGCGCAAACCGCTGCACGGCTGGTCGCCCAGCTCGGCCCAGAAGCGTTCGAAGTCGCCGGCCAGCACGATGGGCAGCGAGCCGTGTTCTTCGCGCAGCACCTGCTCGATCTGCCAGCCGCGCGCCGCCGCGTAGGCCGCGATATTGGCGCGCAGCCGCTCCGGCTCCCACGCCGCGCTGTCGACATAATGCGTGTCCTCGATCAGTACGCGGTCCGGGCCGAACGGCAGCAGGTAGACGAAGCGGTAGCCGCCCTGCTGGGCGACGGTGGCATCCATGATGACGGGCGCGGAGAGGCCATGGGGCGCCGCCAGCCGCACTTCCTGGCCGAGAAAGGTCTGGTAGCCCAGCGCGAGATGGCGGCTAGCGCGCGCGCCGCGGCCGTCGATCACCGCATGGGCATCCAGCACAGTGCCGTCATCCAGGGTAACGGCGGTCGGCGTAACGGTCCTGATGCGCACGCCGGTACGCAGCGCCGATCCCAGCGCGGCGCCAACGACATCGGCAAACTGCTCGGAAGCGATGCTGGCGTAGCCGCTTTCCAGCGCGCGCGCGAGGTCCGGGAAGCGCACGTCGTAACGCGGCCAGTGCGCCGAGATCAATGGCGCCAGCCACGCGCGCTGCGCCGCATCGACGTCGCTGTCGTGGAACGACCACGTGTGGTTGCCGCCCAGCCGCTCGCCCCCCTCCAGCAACAGCAGGCGCACGCCGGGGCGCAAGGTGCGCAGGCGCCACGCGATCAGGCCATTGGCCAGGCCGCCGCCGGCGAGGATGACGTCGTACATTGCTGTCGTCATGCCGCCACCGCGCGCAGATCGAGTGCCGCTTCGACGATATCCGCGGCGCGCGGCGTGCCACCGGACCTGGCCACGTCGTCGGCCAGCGCCGCGAGGGATGGCGCAAACGCGGCGCCGTCGAGCAGCTGCCGCAGGTGCGATGCCAGCCGGCCCGCGCCCGCAAGGCGGGGCGACGCGCGCAGGCCGACACCCGCATGCACGATCCGCGCGGCGGCGCCGGGCTGGTCGAACGCGATGGGCAGCGCCAGCATCGGCGTGCGGGCGGCGATGGCGTCCAGCACGGTGTTCAGGCCCGCATGCGTGACGACGGCATCCGCCCGTTCCAGCGCCGCCTGTTGCGGCGCGAACGCGCAGACCCACGTGGCGCCGGCGCGTTGAACCTCCTGCGCCTGTTGCGGCGTCAGGCCGCCGCAGTGCGCCACCAGCAGCTGCACGTCGAGCCGGCGGCACGCATCGGCGATGCGCCTGAACAGTCCAAGACGCCCGCCCTGCATCGTGCCGAGCGACGCGAACACGAACGGCCGGTCCGGCGCGATGGGCGGCAGCGCTGCCTGCGCCTGAATGGTGGCATGCCGCAGCGGTCCGACGTAATGAAAATGGCGCGGCAACTGGCAGCGCGGGAAGTCGAACGACGCCGTCGTCTGGCTGATCTGCGCCAGCGGCGACAGGCATTCGTGCAGCATGCCGCGCACGGGAATGGCGAGGCGCCGGCACTCGCTTTCGATGACGCGGCGGTGCGGCGCCATCATCCAGTCGTAGACGCGCGTGCTGCCTTCGGCCATCTTCAGCGCGCGCTCGTCGTCGCCCCACGCGAACGGCATCACGGGCAACGGCAATCCCGGCTCGCGGTTGACGGGCAAGGCGCACGCCACCGACACGAACGGCCGCCCGGTGGCTTCGGCCACCAGTCCCCCCGCCGCTTCCATCTGGTCGGCGATGACGGCATCGATGCCGAGCGTGTCCAGCGCGGCCGGCAGTTCGCGGCACAGCATGACCGTGTTGTCGGCCATGTCGCGGATGACGCGGCGCAGGCCGAGCGGACTGCCGGGATTGGCCGCGCGCCGCATTGCCGCCGCCAGCGAACCGGGAGGGAGACTGGTTGCGCCGACGGGATGAAAACCGATGCGCGCATCGCTGATGAACGCGGCTGCGTCCGGCCGATGCAGGAACGTGACGCGGTGGCCCCGTTCGATCAATGCCAGCGCCAGCGCCGCCAGCACGCTGAAATGGCTCTGGAAGGCCGGCGCAACGACGGCAAAATGCGTCATGCCCGGCTTTCAGCCACGGGCGTCCAGGCAGGCGGCGCTGTCCGCGCCGGGACGGGCGGCGACAGGATCGGGCACGAGGCGGATGGCGCCGCGGCCCTGCTGGAACAGACTGGCAATAAAGCGCCGCGTGCCTTGACGGGGACCCAGCGCATCGGCCAGGTGGCGTTCGGCGTCGCGCAGGTACTGCGCCAGGCGGCGCTGCGCCTCGTCCGAACCGAGGGCGTTGATCAACGTCGCCTTGCCGACGTCCTTGCCCGTGTCCTTGCCGGTGACGGCGCTGTCGCCGCTGTCGGCGAAGTCGTCGCGGATCTGGAACGCGTGTCCGGCGGCCAGGGCAAACGCCCGCAGCGAATGCGCCACTTCGTCGTCCGCCTGCGCCACGATGGCCGCCATCTCGACGGCGACACCCAGCAGCACGCCCGTTTTCAGCTCGTTGGTGGTGGCGATTTCGTCGGCTGAGCGCTGGCCGCCGCGCAGGTCCTGGAACTGGCCGCGCACAAGGCCCTGCGTGCCGATCGTCTGCGACAGCGTGCAGACGAGCCGCGTGCGGATCGCCGGGGGGATGTCGGCAGCGGAGGACAGCACGCAGAACGCGCGGCTGAGCAGGCCGATGGCGGCCAGGATGGCGACATCCTCGCCGAACTGCACGTGCACGGCCGGCTTGCCGCGGCGCAGGCGGGCGTCGTCCATGCACGGCATATCGTCGAGCACGAGCGACGCCGCGTGCACCATCTCGACGGCGCAAGCCACGTCGATCAGCCCGGGCGACGCGCAGCCCAGATCACGCGCGACGAGCATCAGCAGCAACGGGCGCATGCGCTTGCCGCTGCCCAGCGCCCCGGCGCGCATGGCGCCCGCCAGCATGTCGGCACTGTCGCCGCCTTCCGCCAGCAGCGCTTCGATGCGTTCGTCGATCTCCTGCCGGAGCACCTGGAGCTGGGCCGCGGGATCGTTGAACCTGTCCACATCGAACCCGCCGAATCGCCGCGTCTCTGTCACCATGCCATTCCTTCTGCCGAGTTCGGTGTAAGTGTAATAACCCTTCGGTCGATGATACCGGAACGTTTTTGATAATTGGTTACGCAATCAACCGTGCGGGCCGCTATTTCCGCTTTCCGGGTCGATCCCGGGTTGCTCGCCGGGGCAATGCCGGTTCAGTTATTCGTTCCGAACAGAAATCGCCAATATCGATACAAAGTCACAGAGGATGAGCTGACGTTTTCCGAAAAATGGCATGCGGCCCGTCGCTAAGATGCGCTCTCCTGTTCACAACCAAAGGGGATGTCATATGAAACCGTTCACCATTGCCGCGCTGGCGGCCCTGAGCCTGTCGGCCTGCGCTTCGCGTCCTGAAAGCATCGCGGCGTCGTTTGTCTCGCATGAAAAATACAGCGGCAACGACTGCACGCAACTGTCCACCTACCTGGCCGACGCCCGCTCGCAACTGCAGAAAGTCTCGGCGCTGCAGGACTCGAAGGCGAATATGGATGCGGCAACGGTGTTTTTCGTGCTGGTCCCGGCGAGCAAGCTGAGCGGGGATCACGCCGGGGACGTGGCCAAGCTGAAGGGTGAAGTCGAGGCCATCGAGACGGCGCAGGTGAAGCGGGGGTGCAAGACCGCACGGATCACGTGACGCCTCTGCTGCCCGCAGGCAGCCGCGGGGCACATGCTATACTGGTCCGACCCTGTGCCCCGACCGCATTCGTGCGTCCGTATGAGACGGTTACTCGTCATCTTCCTGATCCTGCTGTTCCCCCTGAACGTCCTTGCCCTCTCCACGTCCGTGGCGTTGCTGCATGCCGACGCGGATGCGCAATCGCTCGTCGCCAACGAGTTCGAATGCCGGGACATCTGCGACCTCGACCCGGATGAGCCACCGACGGCCGGCGACATGAACGGCATCGTCGACCGTCCGCCCGCCCCGTACCTGGCCGGCTCGACCGGCCGCGCCGTCGTGCCGCCTGACGCGCGCCGAAACTGTCACTCCACCTCCCCTCCCGTTCCACCACCACGGCGCGCCTGACGCCAACCGCTGGTGCGTCGCTGCGTGACGAAGTGCGGCATGCTTTGCCCATGTCCGCCGCAGGCGCCCGAACGTCTTGAATCTTTGTGAGGTGATCAATGGAATGGCTGTCTGACCCGACCATCTGGGTCGGTTTGTTGACGTTGATACTGCTGGAAATCGTCCTCGGTATCGACAATCTGATTTTTATCGCGATCCTGGCGGAAAAGCTGCCGCCGCATCAGCGCGACAAGGCGCGCCTGCTGGGCCTGTCGCTGGCCATGGGCATGCGCCTGGGCCTGCTGACGATCGTGTCGTGGCTCGTCACACTGACCACGCCGCTGTTTGCCTTGGGGCCGCTGAGTCTGTCGGGGCGGGACCTGATCCTGCTGCTGGGCGGCGTGTTCCTGCTGTTCAAGGCCACCGTCGAGCTGCACGAGCGGCTGGAGGGCGTGGCGCACTCGTCCGGACAGTCGAAGGGCTACGCCAGCTTTGCCGCCGTGGTGGCGCAGATTGTCGTCCTTGACGCCGTCTTCTCGCTGGACGCGGTGATCACGGCCGTCGGCATGGTCGACGAGCTGGGCGTCATGATGGCGGCCGTGGTGATTTCCATTGGCGTCATGATCGTGGCGTCGAAAGCGCTGACCCGCTTCGTGAATGCCCACCCGACCGTCGTCGTGCTGTGCCTGAGCTTCCTGCTGATGATCGGCTTGAGCCTCGTTGCCGAAGGCCTGGGCTTCCACATCCCGAAAGGTTATCTGTACGCGGCCATCGGCTTCTCGATCATCATCGAGGCATTCAACCAGTTCGCTCGCCGCAATCTGATGAAGCACGAGGCACGCGTGCCGTTCCGCGAGCGCACGGCCAATTCGGTCCTGCGCCTGCTGGGCAACCGCCGGCGCCGCGTCGAGGCCGATGCCGAGCCGGACGAGGCCCTGCCAGTCGAGGAAGTCTTTGCCGTCGAGGAGCGCAATATGGTCAGCGGCGTGCTGACGCTGGCCGACCGGTCGATCCGCTCGATCATGACGCCCCGCTCGGAAATGTCGTGGGTGAACCTGGAGCAGGATGGCGCCACGATCCTGCAGCAACTGCAGGAAACGCCACACAGCCTGCTGCCCGTCTGCCGCGGCGACATCGACAACGTCATCGGCATTGCCCGCACGAAAGACCTGATCGGCGAACTGATCCTGCGGCAGCGGATCGACGTGTCCGCCGCCGGACCGCTCAGGGAGCCGATCGTGCTGCCGGAAACGGCCGGCGTGCTGAAAGCGATGGAAACACTCAAGCGCGCGCACGGCCAGCTGGTGCTCGTGTCCGACGAATACGGCACCGTGCAGGGTTTGCTGACGCCGATCGACATCCTGGAAGCCATTGCCGGCGAATTCCCCGACGAGGACGAACAGCCGACCGTGCGCCCGCAAGGGCCGGGGGCGTGGGAAGTCGACGGCGCGGCCGACCTGCATCTGCTGCAACAGGTGCTGGAAACGGACAGCCTGGTGACGGAAGGGGGCGATTACACGTCGCTGGCCGGCTTCCTGCTGGCGCGCTTTGAATCGTTCCCGGAAGTAGGCCAGGCCATCGAGTTCGATGGGCTGCGTTATACGATCCTGGCGGTGGAGGATCGGCGGATTGCGCGCGTGGCGATCACGCGTGTCGAGACTGCGATGGCGCAGGGCCCCGATGGCTGACGGCCAGCCGCGTCGCGCGGATGCCGGATAGCAAAAAGCCCAGCCATGAAGGCTGGGCTTTTTGCATGAAATCCTGGTGCCGGCTGCCGGTTTCGAACTGGCCACCTGATGATTACAATCGCTCCGTACATGCATTCCGGAGCATTCCCCAACGTTTCCGAATGTGTGCAAATCCTTTGAAATCAGCTAGTTATCAGGAAACTCCAGAAGCTCTTCCTTTCGTAAGCATTCCCCTGCATTGCTATAATTTGCTACAGAGTGCCTACGAACAGCAGAGGATGGGATAGCAAAGCAGAACTTCACGGCGGACCGGGTAACAAATTTGAAGTGCGTACCTGGCAACCAGCAAACCATGTACTGAGATGCAAAGGCGCCCGGCCTTGGACGCCGCGTCACAGCGACAGGTGCGCGCTCTGGCATTTTCGAGACCAGGCTCGACAGCAAAACTCTTCGGGTCACTATCGGTGACCCTAGGGTGTGGGCTGGATAGTAACGGCATACCAACACCGCCCAATTCATACCTTGCGAGTAAAAAGGGCTTTGGTGCGGTCCCACCAGCCCGCCCGGAAGTTGGTCCCATCCCGCATGATTGCGAGTAGATCGCGTTCAATCTCTGGGGCAAGCTCGCGTTCTATTCGCAACGCCTCGTCAATTTCCGGAGCGCGCTCGTGCAAGCCAGGGTGCGTGCGCTGCCTGTCAGCAACAGTGAAGCAGGCTTCGTAGTAGTCAACAAAGCTAGGCGAGAGAGACGCCGGGAGATATATCGGGGCCAGGAGCCTGCTGCGATGGAGGCCAGTCACGACAGCAAAATCGGCGAACTCGGCTTTCTGCTCCATGTGTTTCGCCACAGCATAAAACGCATCAAAGATTTCCTGTTGCGTTATGAGCAATGTCAGGCGGTTTGCTCGCCGATCCTCAAGCCATGAACGGCTTGAGTACATGGCAGAGAGTATTGAAACTAGCATTGCCCCAAAAGCAATTAGGTCTGACTGATTCAGCCCGCTGACGAACTCAAGCATCCGCTACCACCATAGACATTAATCGAAAGACAATCATAGCCCATCGGTGGCGAGCAGCAACCGCCGCAAAATTGCATCCGTTGAGATGTGCTCAGTTTGATGCCGACCTCGATGTGTCCAGCGTTGGACGCACCTCGATCCAGAGGCCGCCTAAATTTTCGGGAGGTTGACGCCCGGTCGGAAAATTCGGGCCATCTCTTGACTTAACCGCTTTGAATTTGGCGTAGACTAGTGTCCACCCGTCAATAGCCATTTTGAGGAATGAATGAGCGACAGCGCAGCGGTCCCACAAGAGGTGTTTGAAATAGCAAGGCGGCAAATAGAAATCTGCATAAGCGAGATCTTTCGCGCTAACGCGAACGCACATAGGAATGTTCGCGCTCAGGCCGCGGCCCACGGAACGCTGGCATCCAGCCGGACAGTGCTGGAGTTCGATAGGGTAAATGGCGAAGCAATTGCGGCGATAGGCGCCGCTGTCTGGTCGGTGCTTCATCGTTGCTTAACGATGGGGCGTGTAGGGTATTCCGATGATCTCGCGCACCAAGCAAAAGACTTTTCAAAGGAGTTTTTGAGTGGCACGGTTCGTGGTTTGACGACTGGAGCGAATCGCGAACGCACGACAATGGGCCTGCTTAACCCAACCATGGCGCCGAAGGAGTCGGAGGAATGCCGGCTCCGTGCCATTGCCCACCTCGAATTGGAGATCGACCTCTTCTGCATGAATCTGAAACGGGCACCGCATGAAACCGCTTACGAGCCCCAAGCTGTCATCAACGTGCACGACTCGACGGTGGGATCTGTTCAGATTGGCGCGAGCGCATCTGCTACCGTAATGCTCACCACCCACACCTCCGCGATCTCAGAGATTCAAAAAGCGATTGGTCAGCTCAAGGCGGAACTGGCCGCGGCAGGCGTAGAGGACAACACGGCCACGTTCCTTCTTCAGGAGACCGAGAAGGAGGCTGCGGGCGCTACACCGAACAAAGGCCGGCTTTCATCTTTCGTGAGCACCATTGGCAGGTGTTTCGTAGGGACGATCGAGACGGCGCCCAAAATCGCGGATGCGATCGAAGCCGTCCAAAAGACTATCGACCTTCTACCAGGATAGGCGGACCGGAATACGTGCTACTGCAGGATTGCAGCTTCACTCCTTGTCTACCGGCTGAAAGTACACTGGATCTAAGTCGATGAATTTGTCGGGTATATCAGGGAGCCGTGTGCTGCGTCCGCTGGACAGCGAGGCCACGTAAACGCGCTTCCCCGTTCTCATCACAGCGTCAATGAGAGGTCGATAATCCACGTCTCCAGTGATGAGATACACAAGATCCAGCGCGTTGTTACTCACTAGTTCCATCACGTCGACGCACAGATTGATATCGACAGACTTTGTCTTGGTACCTCGGCTTTCCTTCTTAAACACCCTGGGGACAAGTCGTACTGTCGCCGCTTGAGTCCATATTTGCCCGTCGATTAAAGGGCTGGCACCATGCGTAGCGATATGAGAGCTAAGGGTGTCAACGGCCTCATGCGCGCCTTGAAGCGTTGTGTAGTAATACAGCCGCGTTAGCATAGTCCCTACTGGTAGCTCCCGGGCACTGTCGGGAGACCATGCGAACTGGCCAGGTGAATGTGCTACTACTCGTCCATTCACAGGATACAGAGGATCTGGGAGTTTTGAGACGCGACCAGACTTGAGCATTGCCTCATAGCGACTAGTGAGGTTTTCACCGTCCACAAACACCATAACTCTGGTCATTGCATTCCTCCCTTCAGAAAAACCTACACAGTGCCTACACGCATCCTCAGATAGCAAAAAGCCCAGCCATGAAGGCTGGGCTTTTTGCATGAAATTCTGGTGCCGGCTGCCGGTTTCGAACTGGCCACCTGATGATTACAAATCAACTGCTCTACCAAATGAGCTAAGCCGGCGTAACTTTTCGCGGACCCTGCCGTGCTGCGCCAGGTCCCTTACGGTCGAGAATTATACGCTATTTGATACGGGTCAGGGTAGGACGGCCACCCTTTTTCGGTGCGTCGCCGCCATCATCCGGGCCGTCGTCGTCGTCGTTACGCGATGCCGAGGCGGGGGCTGGCGCCAGCGCCGGGGTTGCCGATGGCGACGGCACCGACGACAGGATCGGTGCCGCCGGTTCTTCCACTGCCGCTGGTCGGGATGGGGCCGCGCCGGGCGCGTCCAGAACGGGCTCGAAGGCCATGCCCTGGCCGTTTTCGTTGGCGTAGATCGCCATCACGTTGTTGACCGGGACGTAAATTTCGCGTGAGACGCCGCCGAAGCGGGCGTGGAAGCGAATGCTGTCGTTGTCCATCTTCAGGCCGGACGTGGCGCCGTAGCTGATGTTCAGGACGATCTCGCCCTTCTTGACGTATTCCATCGGCACGGTGGTGGCCGAATCGACTTTCACGGCCAGGTAGGGCGTGTAGCCGCTGTCGGTGCACCATTCGTAGATGGCACGCAGCATATAGGGCTTGGTGGAGATTTCGGACATAGAGGACTATTGGAGACGGTAACGAAGAGACTGTAACAACGCGGGGCCGCGGACGGCCCCGGTGTTGCAAAAGCTTACGCGAAAGCGCCGATTACCGGCGCATCACTTTCTCGGACGGGGTCAGCGCTTCGATGTACGCAGGGCGCGAGAAGATGCGCTCGGCGTATTTCATCAGTGGTGCAGCCGTCTTCGACAGTTCGATGCCGTAGTGGTCCAGGCGCCACAGCAGCGGGGCCACGGCCACGTCCAGCATCGAGAACTCGTCGCCCAGCATGTACTTGTTCTTCAGGAACAGCGGAGCCAGCGTGGTCAGACGGTCGCGGATTTCGGCGCGGGCCTTGTCGTGGCTCTTGTCGTTCGTCTTGTTGCGTTCGCTTTCCAGCGTGTGCACATGGACAAACAGCTCTTTCTCGAAGTTGAACAGCATCAGGCGGGCGCGGGCGCGCATCAGCGGATCGGCCGGCATCAGCTGCGGGTGCGGGAAGCGCTCGTCGATGTATTCGTTGATGATGTTCGATTCGTACAGGATCAGTTCACGTTCGACGAGGATCGGGACCTGGCCGTACGGGTTCATCGTCGAAATGTCTTCCGGCTTGTTGAACAGGTCGACGTCGCGCACTTCGAAATCCATGCCTTTTTCGAACAGAACCAGACGGCAGCGCTGGGAAAATGGGCAGGTGGTGCCCGAATAGAGAACCATCATTTTGGTAGTTCCTTAGAAACAAAGGGGGCGAGACCGCGAACGGTTCACCCCAGTTGGGCTGCCCGCATGAAGGGCAGCGCAAAAATCCGTGCCGGCAGACACGAGGTCCGCCGGCACAACGCTATTTATTTGACTTCTTTCCAGTACGAGGCGTTCAATCGCCAGGCCAGGAAGGCGAAGCCGGTCATGAACAGCAGGACCCAGACGCCCAGACGCTTGCGCGTCTGCTGGGCCGGTTCCGCCATCCACTCCATGTAGCCGACCAGGTCCGCCACCGCGGTGTCGAACTCCAGCTTGCTCATGGTGCCAGGAGTGACCTGTTGGAAGCCGGCAAACTTGTGAATCTTCTTGCTGGCATCGTGCGGGTCTTGCTCTTCTACCATCTTTGCACTTTGTATCCCTTGCAGCTGCCACAGCACATGTGGCATGGCCACGTTCGGCACCACCAGGTTGTTGAACCCTGTCGGCCGCGTATCGTCCTTGTAGAAGGTGCGCAGGTACGTGTACAGATAGTCGCCGCCCGATCCGGCCGGGCTCGCTTTTGCGCGGGCGATCACGGACAGATCCGGTGGAATCACGCCAAACCAGGCCTTGGCATCCTTGGCCGGCATGGCGGTGGTCATCATCTCGCCCACTTTTTCGCCCGTGAAGAGCAGATTGTTCTTGATCTGATCTTCCGTCAGGCCGAGGTCGCGCAGGCGGTTATAACGCATCGAAGACGCATTATGACAGTTCAGGCAGTAATTTACGAACAACTTGGCGCCATTTTGCAAGGCTGCCATGTCGTGCGAGCGGTCCGGTGCCCGATCCAGGGGGTGGCCGCCCTCGCTCGCCAACGCCAGCGCCGGTACCAGCGCCAGCAGTGCAAGAATTTTCTTATGGAAATTCATTCTTTGGTTCCTTTGCGTGTCGGTCGGCTTAGTGAGCATGGAAAGTGACGCGATCCGGCACTTTCTTGAACGTGCCCATCGCACTCCACCACGGCATCAGCAGGAAGAACGCAAAGTAATACAGCGTGCACACCTGCGAGACGATCGTGCCGATCACGCTTGGCGGCTGCGTACCCAGGTAGCCCAAGGCCAGGAAGGACAGGGCCAGCAGCAAATACAGGTATTTGTGCCACTGCGGACGGTAACGGATCGACTTCACCGGCGAATGGTCGAGCCATGGCAGGAAGGCCAGGATGACAACGGAACCGCCGAAGAACACGACGCCCCAGAACTTCGCATCCAGCACCTGCGGCAGCATGCCGATAATCGCGATCAGCGCGATGACGGCGATGACCGCCTTGGTGCGGAAGGCCAGACGCGACTTCAGCCACAGGAACGTCACGTAAGCGGCCACGGCAGCCATCAGCACCCACATGAAGTCAGCGGTCGTTGCGCGCAGCACGGAGTAAAACGGCGTGAAGTACCACGTTGGCGCGATGTGCAGCGGCGTTTTGAGCGAATCGCCCGGCAGGAAGTTGTTATATTCCAGGAAATATCCGCCCATTTCCGGCGCGAAGAACACGACGGCCGAGAAGATCAGCAGGAAGATCGACACGCCAAACAGGTCATGCACCGTGTAATACGGGTGCGACGGGATCGAATCGACGGGATGGCCGTCCGGGCCCAGGTTTTCCTTCACTTCGATGCCGTCCGGATTGGACGAGCCCACTTCGTGCAGCGCGATCAGGTGGGCAGCCACCAGGCCCAGCAGCACCAGCGGAATGGCGATGACGTGGAAGGCAAAGAAACGGTTCAAGGTGGCGTCGGACACGACGTAATCGCCGCGGATCCACAGCGACAGGTCCGGCCCGATCAGCGGAATGGCGCCGAACAGGTTGACGATGACCTGGGCGCCCCAGTACGACATCTGGCCCCATGGCAGCAGGTAGCCGAAGAACGCCTCGGCCATCAGGCACAGGAAGATGGCGAAACCGAACAGCCAGATCAGTTCGCGGGGCTTGCGGTACGAACCGTACAGCAGTGCCCGCGTCATGTGCAGGTAGACGATGATGAAGAACGACGAAGCGCCGGTCGAGTGCATGTAGCGCACCAGCCAGCCCCACGGCACCTCGCGCATGATGTATTCGACGGAGCCGAAGGCGAGGCTGGCGTCCGGCTTGTAGTGCATCGTCAGGAAGATGCCGGTAACGATCTGCAGCACCAGCACGAACATCGCCAGCGAGCCGAAGATGTACCAGAAATTAAAATTTTTCGGGGCATAATAACGGCCCCACTGGTCGTTCCACAGCTTGGTCAGCGGGAAGCGATCGTCGACCCAGCCCAGCGCTTTCTGCGCCGCCGGTGCGTCGGCCGGGAATTTCGTCTCCTTGAATGGCCCCATTTTATGCCTCGCCTTTCTCGTCTTTGCCGATCAGGATCTTGGTATCGCCCAGGTACATGTGACGCGGGACCACGAGGTTGTCCGGGGCAGGCTTGTTCTTGAAGACGCGGCCGGCAATGTCGAACGTGGAGCCGTGACATGGGCACAGGAAGCCACCGGCCCAGTCGTCCGGCAGCGACGGCTGCGGGCCGGGCACGAATTTGGTGGAGGGGGAGCAGCCGAGGTGGGTGCAGATGCCCACGGCGACGAGGATTTCAGGCTTGATGGAACGGTGTTCGTTGACGCAGTACTCGGGGGTGAATTCGTCCGGATTGCGTTCGGACTTCGGATCGGCGACCTGGTTGTCCAGTTTTGGCAGCGATGCCAGCATTTCCGGCGTGCGTTTCAGGATCCAGACAGGCTTGCCGCGCCACTCGACGGTGCGCATTTCCCCGGGCTGCAAGGTGGAGATGTCGACTTCGACCGGGGCCCCGGCGGCTTTCGCCCGCTCGGACGGCTGGAAAGTGCTGACCAGTGTACCTGCTGTGCCCAGACCCACGACGCCGCCTGCCGCACATGTTGCGACCAACAAGCCTCGCCGGCTGGGATCGACCTGCTTCTCGATGCTCATACAAACCCCAATCTTTATAAAAATTCGAATCTTTGATAAGCGACAACAGACCATCTTGCAACATTAAATTATAAGTGAACAGTATGACTTATTAAAGCGAAACGTTGCATGGTACGTAAGTGTTCGCCATGGTGCAGTGCACCGCAGAAAGCCTTATACAGGAAGGGAAACTGTGCTTGCACTAGGCCAGAGTGACTAGGCAGCGCCGCTCCCACGGCAGAGCCCGTGTCCACCTTGGCACCTTGGGGTCACACCCCGACATGGACACGGGCTCAACCGCAACGCACTGCCGGGTTCGTGTCCAAGTCGGGGTGTGACCCCGGGTTAGACACGGACTCGGCCATGTGAGGTCGATGTGGCGGCGTACAGCCGAGTTCGTGTCCCCCCACGGTGCCTGACACCTGGGTGGGACACGGGCTGAACTGTTGTTGGCCCCCCGGCCTTTGGCGCAAGATTGAAAAAACAGTATGATTTGCCCCTATCACTACGGGAGAACACCATGGCCATGCTGCAAGAATTCAAATCGTTTGCGATGAAGGGCAATGTCATCGATCTGGCGGTCGGTGTCATCATCGGCGCCGCGTTCAGCAAGATCGTCGATTCGCTCGTGCAGGACATCATCATGCCGCCCATCGGCAAGCTGATCGGCGGGCTTGATTTCGCCAATTACTACCTCCCGCTGAATCACCAGGACCCCAACCTGAGCCTGGTCGAGGCGAAGAAACTGGGCGCCGTGCTGGCGTACGGGAACTTCCTCACCATCCTGTTAAACTTTCTGATCCTCGCATTCGTCATTTTCCAGATGGTGCGGCTGGTGCATAAGGCCCGCACGAAACTGGAAGAGCCGTCCAAGCCCGCCGATCCGGCGCCGCCTTCGGAAGATATCGTGCTGTTGCGCGAAATCCGCGATTCGCTGAGAAAATAAACACGTCCGATCCTACTCCCGAAACCTCCCATGCGACGACTCTGGTTATTGTTTGCGCAAACGGTGACCATTGTCCTGGCACTGTATTTCGTGTATTCGGCGGTCCAGCCCGACTGGCGTGCCCGTCCCGGCACCCGGCAGCAGCTGGGCACGCCTTCGCAGCCGGCCATCGCCACGGTGGCCGCGCCCGCACCCACGCCCGGCTCATTCCGCTCGGCGGCGGGCCGCGCCATGCCGGCCGTCGTCAACATCCTCACCTCGAAGGCGGTGCCGCGCAAGCATCCGCTGCTGCGCGATCCGTACTTCAAGCGCTTCTTCGGCGACCGTGAAGGCGAGGAAGAGGACGACGACGAGAACAGCCTGGGCTCCGGCGTTATCGTCAGCACGGACGGCTACATCCTGACCAATTACCACGTCATCGAAGCCGCGGACGAGATCGAGGTCGTGCTGGCCGACGGCCGCAAGGCCGCGGCCAAGCTGGTCGGCAGCGATCCGGAAACGGACCTGGCCGTCGTCAAGATCAACCTGGACCGGCTGCCCGCCATCGTGCTGGGCCATGCCGACCAGGCCAAGGTGGGCGACGTCGTACTGGCCATCGGCAATCCGTTCGGCGTGGGCCAGACGGTCACGATGGGCATCATCTCCGCGCTGGGCCGCAACAACCTGCACATCAACCATTTCGAGAACTTCATCCAGACGGATGCCGCGATCAACTTCGGCAATTCCGGCGGCGCGCTGATCGACACCAACGGCAACCTGCTGGGCATTAATTCGGCCATCTATTCGCAGACGGGCGGGTCCGTCGGCATCGGCTTCGCCATCCCCGTCTCGACGGCGAAAACGGTGATGGAATCGATCATCAAGAGCGGCCACGTGGTGCGCGGCTGGATCGGCGTGGAGTCGCAGGAAATCACGCCCGAGCTGGCGCAAAGTTTCGGTCTGCAGCGCGACAGCGGCGCCATCATCGCCGGCGTCGTGCGCAACGGCCCGGCCGACAAGGCCGGCATGAAGCCGGGCGACATCCTCGTCGCCGTCGAGGGCAAGCCCGTGCGCGACACGACCGAAATGCTGAACCTCATCGCCCAGCTGGAGCCGGGCGGCAAGGCGACCATGCGCGTGCTGCGCAAGAACCGCGAATCCGACCTGGCCATCACCGTGGGCAAGCGCCCCGTCCCCAAAAAGTAAAGACTTCACCATGCATTTGCGCGACCTGAACGGCTACCTGCAGGAACTGGCCGAGAACAACAACCGCCCCTGGTTCATCATGAACAAGCCTCGCTACGACATCCTGCGTGAGGAATTCCTCGTGCTGGTGACGCAGGTGATCGGGGAGCTGGGCAAATTCGACCCGGCCGTCAAATTCAACAACCCGAAGAAGGCGATGTTCCGCATCAACCGCGACGTGCGCTTCGCCCACGACAAGCGGCCCTACAAGACGACCTTCTCGGCGGCGGTGGCGCCCAACGACATGCGCCGCCCCAGCATGGCGGGCGGCCCGACCTACTACTTCCAGCTGAACGGGCAAGGCCAGCTGCAGTTCGGTGCCGGCGAATACATGCCGCCACCGCACCGCCTGCGCGCCCTGCGCCGGCACATGGTGGAAGACGCGGCGGGCTTTCGCAAGGCGCTGAACAACAAGGCCCTGAAGGCGCGCTACGGCACCATCCAGGACGAAGGCAAGCTGCAACGCCCGCCGAAGGGCTTCGATCCCGAGCACGAGCACATCGAATTCATCAAGCTGAAAAGCTTCTTTGTCTGGACCGACGTCGACCTGGACCTGAACGATCCGGATGCGCTGTTGCCGCTGCTGGCGGCCGGGTTCAAGGATGCGTGGCCGCTGGTGCAGTGGATGCGGGCGGCCAAGTTGGAAGAGGAGCAGGACGCGGCTTGAAAGAAAAAAACCGGTGACAGGCTCCGATAAAAAACCGGTGACAGGCTCCGATCACGGCCATCTCCGGCTCCGCATAGAAATCGGAGCCTGGCACCGGTTCCAACGTCGGGGACAGGCACCAGTCTGTGGGCCGGGAGGCCCTCAGACAGGTGCCTGTCCCCAAAACTCCTGGAAGAACTCGACGCACACGCGCAGCTTCGCCGACGCCGACAGCCGCGACGGATAGATCGCCCACACGTCCGCCGGCTGTTCATACCCCGGCAGCACCCGTACCAGGCCGCCGCGCGCCAGCGCCGGCCCCACGTCCCACAGCGAACGCAGGATGATGCCGTGGCCGTCCAGCGCCCACTGGTGCACCACTTCGCCATTGCTGGCCGACAGCGGCCCGCCCACCTTGACGCTTTCCTCGCCGTGCGGCCCCTGCAGCACCCAGCGGCCGAAGTCGCCGTGGCGCTCGCGGATGACGATGCAGCGGTGCGCCGCCAGGTCCGCCAGCGTGGCTGGCGTGCCGGCCTGCGCCAGATACGCCGGCGCGGCGCACAGGACGCGTGCATTGGCCGCGATGCGGCGCGAAATCAGGTGCGGCTCGTGCGCCTGGCCGACGCGGATGTCGAGGTGAAAATCCTCGGCGATCAGGTCGACGGCGCGGTCCAGCAGCTCCAGTTGAATTTCAAGTTCGGGATAGCGCAAGGCCAGCGCGGACAACGCCGGCGCCACCCGGTTGCGCCCGAAGCCGGAGCTTGTGCAGATGCGCAGCAGCCCGGCCGGCGCCAGCGTTTCCGTCGACACGGCCTCGCCCAGCTGACCGACGTCTTCCAGGATGCGCAGCGCCCAGCCGTGTGCCGCCTGCCCCTGCTCCGTCAGCGCCACGGTTCGCGTCGTGCGGTGCAGCAAACGGACGCCCAGATCTGTCTCCAAAATCGCAATGCGCTTGCTGACATACGCGTTCGACACCCCCAGCGCGCGTGCCGTGGCCGTGAAACCGCGGTGCCGCACGACAGCGCAGAACAGGTGCAAGTCTTCCAGCGAGGGCATATTGTTCACGATCTGTGCATGGTCGAGTCACGAATCGCACGATTATAGTCGTGCCGTTCGGCGTTATCCTGTTGCTTCACCCACAGGAGCCCCCATGAAAACCCAACGCATCGCAGTCATTCCCGGCGACGGCATCGGCAAGGAAGTCATGCCGGAAGGCCTGCGCGCCGTCCAGGCAGCCGCCCGCCGCTTCCACCTGCCGCTCGAATTCACGTCGTTCGACTGGGCCAGCTGCGACTACTACCTGGAACACGGCAAGATGATGCCGGACGACTGGTTCGCGCAACTGCAGGGTTTCGACGCCATTTACTTTGGCGCCGTCGGCATGCCCGATCTCGTGCCCGACCATATCTCGCTGTGGGGTTCGCTGCTGCAGTTCCGCCGCCAGTTCGACCAGTACGTCAACCTGCGCCCCGTGCGCCTGATGCCGGGTGTGCCCTGCCCGCTCGCCGGCAAGAAACCGGGCGATATCGATTTTTATGTCGTGCGCGAGAATACGGAAGGAGAATACTCGTCCGTCGGCGGCCGGCTGTTCGAAGGGACAGCACGCGAGACGGTGCTGCAGGAATCCGTGTTCACCCGCCACGGCACCGACCGCATCCTGCACTACGCGTTCAACCTGGCGCAGTCGCGTCCGAAAAAGCACCTGACCTCGGCCACGAAGTCGAACGGCATTTCCATCAGCATGCCGTACTGGGACGAGCGCGTGGCCGCGCTGGCGCCGGACTATCCGGACGTCAGCTGGGACAAGTACCACATCGATATCCTGTGCGCCCGCTTCGTGCTGAGTCCCGAGCGCTTCGACGTGGTCGTCGCGTCGAACCTGTTCGGCGACATCCTGTCCGACCTCGGCCCCGCCTGCACTGGCACGATCGGCATCGCCCCGTCGGGCAACCTCAACCCGGAACGGGTCTTTCCTTCCTTGTTCGAACCCGTGCACGGCTCGGCACCCGACATCTACGGCAGGAACATCGCCAACCCGGTCGCGATGGTGTGGAGCGGCGCGATGATGCTGGACTTCCTCGGCAATGGCGACGCCACGTATCGCCAGGCGCACGACGCCATCATGGCCGCGATCGAGCGCGTGCTGGTCGAGGGACCGCGCACGCCGGACATGGGCGGCAGCGCCGATACGACGGCGGTGGGCGAAGCGATTGCGGCGCTGATTTAAGCAGTTCATCTCGCATAAACGGCAGTTCGTCGCAACCCGGTGGTGGACGGCGGGGTGGCTCTCTATAGTTCAATCAACGCAGCACACATTATCCGATGCGCTGCAGATTGCCACTAACCAGACACCCCAAGGAGCCCGTCATGAACATCGCCAAAAACATGGAAGCCATCTTCGTCGCCACCCTCGTCGTCATCGGCGCCACCAGCCTGGCCACGGCCGCCGTGCCGAAGCTGCAGCGTGCCGTGGCACCGGCGCCCGTCGTGACGGCCACGGTGAAAAGCGACGCGGCCATGCCCGTCGTCGTCGTCAGCGCCAAGCGCCTGACGGCCGCCGAGAAAGCCGCGCTGTAACCGCCGCATCGCCAACGTCCGGACGGAGACCCCGATGCACAAATTTGTCAACGCAACGATGATGGCGGTGGCGCTGTACGCCGGCGCGAACGGCACCGCCCAGGCGGACGACATCGCCAGCGAAGCCCGGGCGGTAGACGCGCGCACGGTGAACGTGGTGCTCGACGGCGTCATCGACCTGAAACTGAAGCAGGGGGCCAGCGCGGCGCTGGTGATCTCGGGCGACCGCCGCTACCTGCCCAGGGTGACCGTGACCCAGAGCGGCGACACGCTGCGCATCGGCACGGACCTGAAGGGCGTGCGCATCGGGCGCCCCAACCTGCGCGCCGAACTGACGTTGCCGAACCTGGCCGAGCTGGTGTCCGCCGGGGTCGGCAGCGCCGAAGTGCAGGGCTTCACCGGCGACAAATTGCGCGTGGCACTGGACGGTGCCGGTGCGGTGCAGCTGCACGGCCAGTACCGCAACGTCGACGCGCACCTGAACGGCGCGGGCAGCATGACGGTCGACACGGGCAACGCGGAGAACGTGGACGTGAACCTGCGCGGCGCCGGTCAGATGGTCTTCTCGGGCCAGAGCCGCAGCCTGCGTGCGCGCCTTGGCGGTGTCGGCAGCCTCGATGCGCAGGGCCTGCGCTCGGACAGCGTGGACGTCGACCTGACGGGCCTCGGCGGCGCCACCGTGTTTGCAAAAACGTCGGCCAGCCTGCGCCTGACGGGCCTCGGTTCCGCCACCGTCTACGGCAAGCCCGTTAATCGCAATGCCAGCGCACGCGGCCTGGGCCACGTGACGTGGCAGTAAGCCAGCTCCAATAGCCGCTACGGGGCCTGCGTGGTGTGCGTCGCCACCGGCGCTGTTGCGCGCCGGTCCCAACCCAGCACGATGCGCAGGTCCGCGCGTGCGTCGGCGGCGGCAGCACGCGGCGCCGGCAGTCCCAGTCGCCGCGCCAGCAACCGCGCGACCTCCTCACCATCCGCACCGAACTCGAGGCGCGTAACGGGGACGGCAAACGGCCGGGTGTTCGTCAGCCGCACCGACCTCCATCCGATCGCCGTGATCTTGCGCTCGCGCGCCCAGGCGGCGGCCATGCCGCGCACACCGTTGCCGTTGCTGATTTCCAGGCGCAGCCCGGGTTGCGGCGGCGCGTCGACAGGTGCGGCTGGCGCTGACGCTGACGCCGGCAGCGATACCGATACAAGCACTGGCGCCGGCGTCGGTACCGGCATTGGCACAGGTGTCAGCACAGGCGCCACTGGCGGTGCAACGCGCCGCACCTCCACCACGGCGCCGCCCACTGCGCGCACCTCCGTCCGGGCCAGGCCGGCCGGCCACAGGCTGTGCTCTGGGGCGCCATCCACGACGGCGGCGGAGGGCGCCGTACCGCCGGCCACCTTGTAGTCGCCGCGCAGATCGTGCGACCGCAGCACGCGCGCCTGTCGCATCATCTGCAACGCGAGATCCGTCTGCCCCAGGGTCTGCAGCACGGCGCCCAGATGCTCCCAGGCGACCGGCTGCAGCGGGTCGCGCAGGCACGCCCACACCAGCATCGTCACCGCCTCCCCGCGGTCGCCGTTCAGGTACAGCGCATAACCCAGGTTCCCCAGCAGGAAGCCCTGCTCGGCCGGCGGGAGCCCGGCCGATTGCGTCAGCAGCTTGCGCCACAATGCGATGGCACCGGCATAATCGCCCCCTTCGGCCAGCACCACGGCCAGCCCGTTGCGCGCGCCCCGATGCGCCGGATCGAGCCGCAGCGCCGCCTCGTAGGCACGCCGGGCCAGCGGCGCATGGGCCGCCGCATGCTCGCTGCTGCCCAGCGTGTAATAGCCGTCGGCGCTGCCGAACGGCGCCGCCGATGCCACGGCTTGCGCCGGCACGTCCTGGCGCGGCACACTGCAGCCGAGCAGCAGCGAACCCAGACAAGCGGCGCGCGCCGCTTCCCGTATGGTCCTGTTTCCGATCATCGTAAGCTCCTCGCTTTATCGTTGGCCGCTCATCATCGGCAGCACTTCATGCGACATGTGGATCGCCGCGGGTCCCATCAGCACCACCAGCAACGTGGGGAAGATGCAGAAGATCAGCGGGAACATCAGCTTCAGCGCCACCTTTGCCGCCGCCTCCTCGGCCACCAGGCTGCGCTTCTGGCGCAGGTTTTCCGCATGCACCCGCAGCGAGTCGCCCATGCTGGTGCCGAAGCGCTCGGACTGGATCAGCATCGCCACCAGCGTATCGACGTTCTCCACGCCCGTACGCAGCGCGAAGTTGCGCAGCGCCTTTTCCTTGCTGAAGCCGGCGCGCATTTCCATCAGCACCAGTTGCAGTTCCTGCGCCAGCACCACACTCTTCACGTGCACCTCGGCGGCGACCTTGGTCAGGCCGCGCTCCATCGACAACCCCGCCTCCACGCAGACCGTCAGCAGGTCGAGTGCATCGGGAATGTTCTCGAAGATCTCGCGGCGGCGGCGTCTGGCCGTGCGCGACAACACGATGTTGGGGAGGTAGTAGCCGGCCGCGGCGCCGCTGAACAGCACCGCCAGGAAGCCGTTGCGCAGCACGCCACCCTGGGCCGTGGCCATCAGGATCGCCAGCAGTGCCGGAATCCCCAGCGACAGCACCGTCTTGGCCGCGAAGTACAGCGTGGGCGCGGAAGCGTTGCGCCAGCCGGCGTTGATGAATTTTGTACGCAGCGGCGAGCGTTCCCACCCCTCCTCCGGCAGCGACAGCTTGGTGAGCGGCTGGGCCGCGCGGGCCACGCGCTCGATCCACTGGCCGCCCTCGTCGACCTCGGGCTGGGCGGGCGTGGAGCGAAAGGCACGCAGGCGATCGCGCAGCGCGGCCGGCGCAAAAAGCGCCACGCCCGCCAGGGCAATGCCGACGACGACGGCAAAGACAATCAGCAGGAACAGCAGTTGTTGGGTCGTCATGGCTTGCCCTATATGCGGATCTTGATCAACACGCGCATCCACGCCACGCCGAGCAGCATCATGCCGGCGGCCCCCCATAACAGGCGTATCCCGGACGGATGCGTCCACAGCACGCTGATGTAGCTGTAATTTGTCAGGCACGAAATCGCCATCATCCCCAGCGGCAGCAGGCCGAGAATCCAGGCCGACATGCGCCCTTCCGCCGACAGCACGCGCACCTGCCCCAGCAACTTCAGGCGCGAGCGCGTCAGCCGGCCGATATTGCCCAGCAGCTCGGCCAGGTTGCCGCCCGATTCGCGCTGGATCAGCACCGCCAGCACCAGGTAGCGCAGGTCCGTCAGCGGAATGCGCGTCGCCATGTTGTGCAGCGCCTCGTTCATCGGTACGCCGTAGTTGACCTCCTCGTACGTCGCCTTGAACTCGCCGCCGATCGGCTCCGGCATCTCGTCGCCGACCATCTTGAGCACGTTGGCAAACGAGTGGCCGGCACGCAGCGCGCGCGCCAGGAAATCGGCCGCTTCCGGCAGCTGCAGCTCAATATGCTTGAGCCGGGCCGCGCGTGCCCGCAGCAGGACACCGCACGGCGCGAGCGCCGCCAGCGTCAGCGCCACACATGCCGGCAGCAGCGGCACCGACAGGAGCCGCAGTGCCAGCAGGGTGACCAGCAACAGTGCCAGCGCGGCGCCGAGGAACGGTGCCACCTGCCAGGGCAGGCCCGATTGCAGCAGCAGGCGGTCCAGCGGTGACAGCTGGGGCACCAGCGTCAGCCAGCGTTCCAGCAGTGGCGACGTGGCATAGCGGCGCTGCTTCAGGATGCTGATGCGTTCAAGGCCCTCGCCGCGCCCCGCCATCATGTCCAGCCGTTTCGCGATCCGGCGCGCGCCCCTGCCGTGGCTGGTCGTCCACCACAGCCACGTGCCCTCCACCATGAAGATCACGGCCGCGAACAGCAGCACCGCAAACGCGGAGAAGACCATATCCATGCGGCGCTCCTATTCGAACACACGGTCGGGATCGAACACGCTGTCCGGCACCGGCACACCGAACATTTTGAGGCGGTCGGCAAACCGGGGCCGCACGCCGGTGGCGAAGAAGTGGCCCTGCACCTTGCCGTTGCCATCGACGCCGGTCTGCTCGAACCGGAAGATCTCCTGCATCGCGATGACGTCACCTTCCATGCCCGTCACCTCCTGCAGGCTGACCAGCTTGCGCGTACCGTCCGTCAGCCGCGTCACCTGCAACACCACCGTGACGGCGGAGCTGATCTGCTGGCGCGTGGCGCGCGGCGTCAGGTTGACGCCGGCCATGCCCACCATGTTCTCCAGCCGCGCCAGTGCGTCGCGCGCCGTGTTCGAGTGGATCGTCGCCAGCGAGCCTTCGTGGCCCGTGTTCATCGCCTGCAGCATGTCCAGCGCTTCCGGGCCGCGCACCTCGCCCAGGATGATGCGGTCGGGGCGCATCCGCAGCGCGTTGCGCACCAGCGCGCGCTGGTTGACCTCCCCCTTGCCTTCGATATTCGGCGGCCGCGTCTCCAGGCGCACCACGTGCGGCTGGCGCATCTGCAGTTCCGCCGCGTCCTCGATCGTGACGATCCGCTCGCTGGGCGGAATGAAACCGGAGAGCACGTTGAGCAGCGTCGTCTTGCCACTGCCCGTGCCACCCGAGACAAGAATATTGATCTTGGCATGGCCCAGCGCCTGCAGCACCTGCTGCATCGGCGGCGTCAGGCTCTTGTTCTCGATCAGGTTTGCCATCGTCAGCGGATTGGAGGCGAAGCGCCGGATCGACAGGATCGGGCCATCCACCGCCAGCGGCGGAATGATCGCGTTCACGCGCGAACCGTCCGGCAGGCGCGCATCGACCATCGGGCTCGATTCGTCGACGCGCCGGCCCACCCGCGAAACGATCTTCTCGATGATCTTCATCAGGTGGGCGTTGTCGTGGAACGTGACGTCGGTCAGCTCGAGCCGGCCGGCTCGTTCGACGTACACCTTGTGGCAGGTGTTGACGAGGATGTCCGACACGCTGGCGTCGGCCAGCAGCGGCTCCAGCGGGCCGAAGCCCAGCATCTCGTGCTGGATGTCGAGCACCAGGTGATGGCGCTCGTTCTGGTTCAGGACAATGCGCTCGTCCTCGATGATGCGCTGCACCAGCAACGCCAGTTCGTGCTTGAACTGTTCCGGCGTCAGGCGCTTCAGCCGTTCCAGGTCGATGCGGTCCAGGATCAGCTGATGCATCGTGCGCTTCAGCTCCTGATAGGCCGCCAGCGTTTGTGCCGGCAGCGTGACGTTGCCGTTGCGGGGTTCATCGGCCAGTGCCAGGCGTTCGCGTAAGCTCATGTCCGCTCCCCGATCACTGCTCGGCGGCGCTGCGGCCGAACAGGCGGTCGAACAGGCCCTTGGCCTCGGTGACGCGGCGCTCCGTCACCAGTTCCACCAGGTCGGCAAGGCTGCGGGCGACGGGACTGCTGCGCGACAGCTGCAACACGGGGATGCCCTGGTTGACGGAATCGGTGGCGGACAGGTAGTCGTTCGGCACCGTGTGCACCACATCCGCTCCCAGCGCATGCTCGAGGTCCGCCAGGCGCAGCTTGCCGCCCTTGGTGTAGCGGTTGACGATCAGGCGCGTGCGCTCGACGGGGTAGCCCAGCGAGCGGAAGATGTCGATCAGGCGCCGGCCGTCGCGGATATCGGGCAGCGCCAGCTGCAGCACGGGATAGATGGTGTCGGAGCTGTCCAGCGCCCGCAGCGACAGCGCGTCGATCTGTCTCCCCACGTCGAGCACGATGAAGTCGTAGTGCTGGCGTGCCACGCGCAGGATGACGTCCATGTGCTCGGGCTTCATGTCGACCGTCTGCGCGGGATCGTCCGCCGCCGCCAGCACGCCGAATCCCGGTGCCACGTGCACCAGGCACGATTCCAGGAAGGCGCCATCCATGCGCGTGATCTGGCCGCAGATGTCGGACAGCGTCATCGTCGGCTTCTGGTCGGAGACGTACAGCGTGGCGTCACCGAACTGGCCGTGCAGGTCGATCAGCAGCACCTTCTTTTCGGCCAGCGCGGCCAGCGCGTAGCCGAAGTTCGTCGCCAGGAAGGTGGCCCCGCTGCCGCCCTTGCAGGCGATGAACGCCAGCACCTTGCCGTCGCGCATGCGCGTGACGCCCGACTCGATCTCGATCCGGTCCATCGCTTCGTGGAAGGCACGGTGCACGAGGGGCAGCTGCAGCACCTCGCGCATCCCGGCGCGCATGGCACGGATCAGCAGTTCCTGCTGCGCTTCGCGCGTCAGCAGGATGAACGACGCGTTCGGATACTGGCGGGCCAGCCGGTCCACCAGCTCCCACTCGCCCGCATCGACGTCGCTGGCGTCGAGGATCACCAGTTCCGGCGCATCGGGAACCATGCGCTCGACGGCATCGCGCAGGCCCTGGCGCGACGCTACCAGTTGCACGGCCGGGAGCCGCGCCGAGCCTTGCGCCGCGACTTCGGCGTGCAGCATGCTGTCCTTGCTGATCATCAGTGCTTTCATGGCTTTCCCTTCGGTTCAGAGACAGGAACTGGTACCCGGCTGGAAGCCGAGCGTTTCCGCTTTCACGACCGTGCTGGCAATCGGCACGGCAAGCGCAGACATGCCCGGCACAATGCCGGTGAGCGAGGCGTACGGCAGCGGTGTGCAGGCACCGCTCGCGGCCGCGCAGATGCGCACGCGGACGAAGCGGATGCACGACGTGCCGTTGGCATCGATGGTGCAGTTCACAACGTTCTGCGCCGGGCACACCGGGCCCGCGATGACGGGCGCCAGCACGCCGTTGGCGCTGAGCGACAGGTACTCGATGCGCAGATGATCGGCGGTCAGCTCCGGCACGAGCGGCAATGCTTCGGCACTCTCGCGGAACAGGGCCCGATACCTGAGTGTGGTCATGGCCCCGGCGTCCGAGAAATCCGTCAGCGCGGCAGCGCGCGCGGCGCGCCGCGTCACGTCCTGCGCCGTGCTCACCACGAAGACGAGGCGCGCGCATTCCATGGTGCCGATGACGAACAGCAGGAATATGCCCAGTACCAGCGCCAGCTCGACCGAGATGACTCCACGCGCCATACGGCCGGGGCGGGAGCGGCGACGTTCAGGGCGCATAGCTCACCCGATAGGCTGGTGCCACTCGTACGTCGAGCAAATCGATGCCGGCGTCGTCGGGTGGCTGAAGACCGGTGTTGCTGAATGCGGCAAAAGTGCTGACACTCACCGTGGCCGGCTTGCCGGAGCCGCAGACGTAAACATCGCACTGCACCGAGGTCGATTCCGGCAGTGGCCGGGTATCCAGCCCGTTTTCGCGCGCGGCCTCGTCGATGTACTCCACGGCGATCGTCCGCATCGTCCCTGCCGCGCTGGTCGCGGTGTGCGCTGCTTCCGGCAGCGCGGCAATGATGCGCGCGGCCTCGTACGTCGCCTTGTCCAGCACAATGGCATGCAGGGTCAGGCGCCCCAGGTACAGCAGTATCGGCAGCAGGACCATGGTCGCGGCGATCAGAAGCGCTGCCTCGACGGCCACAATGCCGCGCTGGTCCCGGACAGTGTTCATTGGTTCAGTCCTATCCCTGCAGGCAGGGCCGCTTCGGTGACGATTCCCGCGAATTCCGCCGGCACTTCAGCGGCGCTGGCCGGCGCGGTCAGCAGGAAGCGGCCGATGGCGACGACATCGCCCTGGACCATTGCGTCCGCGGGATTCGTGCAGCGCACCAGGGGGATATGCAGCAGGCGCCGGTTTGCCCGCCCCGCCACGGACGGCGCGAGGCCGAAGTTGGCCCCGCCGGTCAGATACGGCCCTTTCGCCGGATAGGACGGGCTGCTGCTCTTGATCGCAGCGGCCGGCGTCGACGGATACAGCGCCGGGAAGGATGATGCCGCGACAGAACCCGTCGTATTCCTGGCCGGACCATAGGCCCACAGAATGCCGTAGTCGCCCGGTGCGGTGGCGGCGGGCAGCGGGGGATCGTTGTCCGCGATCGTGCGCAACGGACCCGGTGGGTCGGCCGGTCTTGCCGTCAGGCGGGTCGGCTGCCTTGTCAGCCAGCTTGCGTTGGCGCCCGCGTAGCTTTTGATGTTGAGGTCGGGCGGCGCAGCCAGCGGATTGCATGCGGGCGTGCCGCCATACGTGCCGAAGCGCGAGTTGAGCTGCGGTGCGAGGTCGAAGCTGGCCGGCCGCCGCAGCCGCACCTTACCCTCGAAAAATGCCGGGTAGCCGAGCGTACCGGTGCACATGAAGGGCGCGACGGTGGCGTCGTTGAAGCTGGCCGGCCCTGGTCCGGCACCATGAATGGGGTCGACGTAAAAGTACGCGGCGGTACTGCTGCCCGCGAATGGGTTCAGGTTCAGCAGGTTGTAGCCGACACCGGTGCGAAAGCCATACTGGACCAGCTCCGCAGAGCCCGAGTTGTTGCGGGTATCGGACGCCTTGTCGCTCATCGCGCAGATGGCCAGAGGCGTGATCTGCAGCGCCGCAGGACCGGCCACCACGACTGGCGCAACGTCGATCGGCTCGATGCCCACGCCCAGAACCCCCACCAGCACCGGCTGCACGTTGCGCATCTCGTCGCTCAATTCGCCCATGTCGACGCGGGCATAGCGGGCCGTCGCCGGGGCCGATCGTGCCGCGGACAACGAGCGCCAGGCGTCGGACGGCGCGTCGGGCGCGCTTGCGAACGTCAGGGCCTCCGCGCGCCACCGCAGCCTGCTGCCCAGACCGATCCGCAGCCCGCCGACGACATCGGCCACGCGCTCCTCGGCCAGGTCGACGCCGGCGCTGCTGCCGTTCAGGGCGGCCGCCGCAGCGATGGCGATACTGTCCGCTGCGTTCTGCAATTGGGCACGCCGCAGATAGCACATGCCAAGGTCGAGTGCCAGGCCGACGCAGCCGAGAATGGCCGGCAGCATGAACGCGTACATGATCGCGATCGCACCGCCCTGGCGTTGCCGCGGCGCGTTCATCTGCCGCTGCCCAGGCCGATGGTGAATGCGGGCGCCGGGTCCGGCTTTTCCGCGAACGACTTCTGATAGCGCTGCTGGACCGCCGCGGCACTGGCGCCGTCCATGCCGTCCACGGTGCTGTGCCGTCTTGCCGCGTCCGGGTCGCGCACCTGCTGGGCGAACGCCGTACGGGTGGCGTCGCCGAAACGGTCGTCCCACTGCGGTGTCGTCGTCGGCACGGCACGACAGCCGGTGCAGGCCAGCAGCACACCGAGCATCGCTGCCACGGGCGGATTCGTCAGCTTCATGGTGCGCTCCTTATTTCAGCCGGAAGCCGGATGGCTGGACGGCGGTGGCCGGCGGCGCGGCTGGCCGTGCGGCGGACGGCGCTTCCATCTGCCCGGTCAGGAACAGGTCGGCCTGCGCCGCCGGTTGCAGCGCATCGGTCGGCAGGCTGAAGCCCGGCGCCAGCGGCTTGACCAGGTGCGCCGTCACGACAAACAGCAGTTCGCTGCGGTCACGCTGGAAGTTCGTGCTGCGGAACAGGGCGCCCAGCACGGGCAGTTCGCCCAGCACGGGCATCGCGTTGATGTTGCTGGTCTGATTATCGCGAATCAGGCCGCCGATGGCGAAGCTCTGGCCGTCGTACAGCTGCACTGTCGTCGTGGCACGGCGCGTCGTCAGCAGCGGCATGATGGCGCGCCCGTTGACGCCGCCGGAGCTGACGCCGACACCGTCGCGCGACAGCTCGGACACCTCCGGCGCCACCTTCAGGTTGATGCGCCCGCCCGACAGCACCGTCGGCGTAAAGCGCAGGCCCACGCCGAATTCCTTTTCCTCCAGCGTGACCTTGTTGTTGTCCTGCGCGACGGGGATGAAGATCGTGCCGCCGGCCAGGAAACTGCCTTCCTGGCCGCTGACGGCCATCACGGTCGGCTCGGCCAGGATGCGCACGAGGCCGTCCTGCTGTTCGCCGTCCAGCCGCATGTACTTTTCCAGCGACTTGGCCAGCAGCATGCTGCCGCGGGCGGTGCCGCTGATGAAATTGGCGGCCACGCCGGCCGTCCACTCGCCGCCCTCGAGCCGGACCGACGTACCTTCCAGCTTGTCCAGCAGCGTCTTCGCCACTTCGGCGATCTTCACTTCCAGCATGACCTGCTGAGGCGCGCTGACGCCGAGCAGGTTGACGATGCGGGCGCCGGCGCCAGCGGCGGCGGCCGGCGCCGCGCTGTCCGTGCTGCCCAGTGCCCTGGCGGGATTACGCACGAAGGCCTGCGCCAGCTCCATCACCTGCGTCACCGTGGCGCCGCTGTCCACGGTGCCGGACAACACGAGCGTATCCGCCGCCGCCGTGACCCGGATGCCTTTTTCCTCGGGCAGCAGCGCGGCCAGCGCGGATTGCAGCCCGGCCGTATCCATGCCCACCACCACATCGATGACGCTGCAGGCCCCGCTCCTGCCCTGCACGATCATATTGGTACTGCCGACATCGACGCCGACGAGGTACAGCGTTTCCGGTGCCACCAGCATGGCCTGCAACACGGACGGGTTGCCGACGCTGCGGTTGACGACCGGCTCGGGCAGCCGCATCAGCGTCGACTTGCCGAGTTGAAGGGCCAGCCGGCCTGGCGCGGCGGGTTCGCCCGTGCAGCGCGGCCCTTCCGCACGTGAGGGCGCGCGGGCGGGACTGACGCCTTTCGGCGCCTCGGCGCCGGCGGCCGGCTCGGCCGCACGGGATGACTGGGCCGCGAACGCCGCGGCTAACATCAGCACTGGGAAATGGAGACGGATCATGGCTTCCTCAAAGGCATTCGCGACGGCTGTGCAACCCGTCGATGGTCCCGATGCAATGGCGGGGCGCTTCTCGACGGGGCACGCTCGCCACCGCGGGGCGCGGCACTGGCGCGGCCACGGCCACGACCGGCCGCGCGGGGGGCAGGCCCAGCAGGCTGGTCTTGGTGGCGCCGGCCGTCGTGCCGGGCTGCGGATCGACCTGGTTGCGCAGCACCAGCGACAGCGTGCCGACACTGCGCGCCAGATCCAGCTTCTCGGCCTGTTCGGGCGCCACCTCCAGCGTGACGGCATTGACGACGCGGGGTTTGGTATCGTCGCGACTTACTTCCTGGGCGACGGCCAGCACGAGGATGCGTTCCAGCACGATTTTCGAGATGGCCTGATCGTCCTGCTGCGTGCCGCCGGCCGCCTGCGTGCTGACGAGGATGTCGACGAAATTGCCGGGCAAGGCAAAGCCGGCCACGCCGATGACGTCGTTGACGCGCACGGTGATGGCGCGCTTGCCCTCGGCAATCAGCGCGGACAGCCCGCCCAGCGTGCCGACCGGTGCCAGCTTGGCCTCGGTCAGCGGCTCGCCGCGCAGGATGCTCGATTTCAGCACGCGGCCATTGAGGACCAGCGGATCGCGCAGCGCGCCCACGGGCACGCTGTCGGCCGGCCAGTCCGCGGCCTTCAGCATGTCGGCGCTCAGGCGCTGCCCGAGGCTGACGTCCGTTGCCGCTACCACGATCCGGTTGGCCGACGAGGGCGCCTGGCGCAGCAGCAGGCGCGACGCCATCGCGACGGCACCGAGGCCGAGAACGATGGCCGCGGCCATCATCATGAATGCGCGGCGGTTTTTCATTCGATCCTCGCGAACAGGGAAGTGTCGGTATCGGCTGCCAGCAGCAGCCCGGTGCCGGCAAACATGCTGGACCACGCCTGGTCGATGGTGGCGGCCGACAGCGCGGCGGGCTGGCCCAGGAAGGCGGCAAACTCCGCGATGCGAGTCAGGATCGCGCGCGGGAAGCCGGCCAGCAGGGGCTGGCCGCTGCCTCGATGCAGCTCGTCGATCAGGTAAGACAGCGCCGGCTCATCGGCTGCCATCCCGAGCGAGTGGCACTGTTGGCGGAACAGCGCGCGGTATGCCGCGGCGCCGATGGGGCCCACGTAGACCTTGTAGCCGATGCGGCGCAGCGACGACGGGTCCAGCACGGCCTGTGGTGACTGGTTGGTGATGAAGACCATGGTGGCATCGAACGGCACGGCGAATTTGTGGCCGCCGGCAAGCGCCAGCTGGTCGGCACCCGTGTCCAGCGCCTGGGTAAAGCGGCCCAGCAGTTCGGCGGCCGGCATGCGCTGGCGACCGAGGTCGTCGACGATCAGCAGTCCGCCCGCCGCCTTGACGTGGGCCGGCGCGTGGTAGCTGCCGCTGAACGGGTCATGGCGCAGGTCCAGCGCTTCAGCGGCCAGCTCCGCGCCCAGATGCAGCACGGGGCGGCGGCACGCGACCCAGCGGGTGTCGGTGCTGCGCCGGTCCGCCATCGCCCGTTCCGGTACCGCCGGCGCCCGGTGTACGGCGGCGTCGTGCACCACGACGATTTCCTGGCCCACCACCACGGCATAGGGCACGGCCACGGTGCCATGCAGCAGACGGCCCAGCCGGCGCGCCAGCGTCGTCTTGCCGCTGCCGGGCGGTCCGTACAGCAACAGCGAGCGATGCGCATGGAGTGCCGCGCCGGCCAGTTGTCGCACCTGCGGCGGCATGCAGTCGTCGGCGAATTCGGCGGCGACGTCGTCCGCACTGACGGGCGCCAGCTGCGCCGACTGCCGCTGCAGCATGGCGCGGTACGCTTCCAGCGTTACCGGCGCGGGGCCGGCATACGGACTGCGCTCCAGCCACGCGGCGGCGCGCTGGCGGCCCGCGGTGGTCAGCTGGTATTGCACGTCGAGGTCCGTGTCGCCACGCCAGGCCACTTCGGCCACGTGTTCGGCCACCATGAAGTCCAGGACCTCGCGCAGCACGTTGATCGACAACCGCAGCCGCGTTGCCAATGCCGGAAGCTGGGTCTTGCCGGCGCTGAACAGCACCTTGGCCGCCAGTTCCACCAGCAGGGTCGGCTCCAGCCCCGTATCGCGCACGTTCTTCGGCTGCGGCGGCAGCAGCGGAGGTTCGGCTTCGCCGGGCGCTACACTGGAATGTGTCGAAAGGTCCATGCCGTTTTCTCCTGGTGAGAAATGGATTCTAGCGGCGTGTTTCCCGTAGGATATTGACGTGCAGCAAGCATCTACAGGTGTGGCTGCAGGACCACACAGACCGTCCCCAACGCGATCGCAACCCCGTAAGGAATGCCGCCGGCGCTGGCGTCGCGCGGCAGCGGCACGCGCGTCTGCGGCACACCGCCGAGTGACACCAACAATGGCGTCAGCATGGCCACGAGATTGCGGCACAAGATGCGCCAGCGCCCGTTATAGACGACGATGACGATGGCCATGCCCCCGCCGATCAGGCAGGTAAGCAGCGCGATCCGCAGCGCCAGTGGGGGCCCGACGAAAGCGCCCGTCATCGCCATCAGCTTGACGTCGCCGGCGGCCATGCCGCGCAACAGGTACAGCGGCAGAAACAGGAAAAAGCCTGTCGCCATGCCGGCAAGCCACGCCGACAGCAGGACGCGCGCCGGCCCTGCATACCAGTGCAGTGCAAGGGCGATGCCCAGGCCGGCCAGCACGAGCACGTTGGGGATGCGACGGATGGCCAGGTCGGTGACGGCAGCCTGCAATACGAGCCAGACAAGCAGTATCTGGAGTGCGAGGGTCATGGGCGCCTCAGGAAATTGGCCTGCCGGCAGGCCGGCAGGCGGTACAACGTTACGACGCCGGATTCAGCTTCCCGGCGATCGTCGTGAAGCTGGCCTTGATCGCATCGCCAACCTCCTTGAAGGCGACGCCCACCACAGCGGCGATCACCGCGGCGATCAGGCCGTACTCGATGGCGGTGATCCCTTCTTCGTCCTGGACGAACTCACGGGCTGCAACTATTAACGGGTGCATACTTACCTCCTGTTTGCGATGGGCCTGGGATTGGGTTCTGGCATTCGCCATTAAAGTCATCATAAATTTATGCCGGCACACAACATTGATAGTTCACAAGTTTCCGTGAGGCATTGATAAGGGAGCCGTGGCTGCGATTGCGATCTGGCCGGATTGCGCAACTTGTGCGCCGCCATCGAACGGCGTCACGCGCGGGCGTCTGGCGTACACGGCAGGAAGAGTCAGGAGGAAGGCGGTATGGCACGGGCCGTGGGAGTGGCCCCGCATGCAATGTTCCTGGTTGCAGAACGAAATGGCCCGCCGACATGGCCGGCGGGCCGCCCATCGGCTATTACGGGCTCGTAATCTTCCCGGCGATCGCCGTGAAGCTTGCCTTGATGGCATCGCCAACGGACTTGAATGCGACGCCGACAACAGCCGCGATCACGGCCGCGATCAGGCCGTACTCGATGGCGGTAATCCCCTCCTCATCCCGGGCAAACTCCCGGGCTGCAACAATTAATGCGTTCATACTGTCCTCCTGTGGGTCTGGTTTGACTTCGGGTTCTGGCGTCAGCCATTAAGGACATCATAGGTTTATACCGAGAGGCAATCTTGATAGTGCGCAAGTTTCTTGATGGCACTATCATTGGTACGGACGGAAATGTGACAGACAACGCCGCCGGGCTATGTCACACTGCGTCACTGCCTCTGCGGCATGGGAAAGTGGATTCGGGGCTGGAAGGCGCGCGCCGTTGTAGACAAAGAGTAGAATCGTGG
>Ga0308166_1000486_pt1 | contig 53610 bp, 67 predicted proteins | sample PhyCR2_2_FD_202137 | JGI IMG/M metagenome (GOLD analysis project Ga0308166, IMG submission 202137) | Phyllosphere microbial communities from UC Gill Tract Community Farm, Albany, California, United States - DLSLCC.R2 | ecosystem: Host-associated > Plants > Phyllosphere > Unclassified | place...
ATCGATTCGACTCTGTTTAACCTTCACTCCATCGACTTACAACATATTCGGATGGAGGCTACACACCATGTCCCGCGTTCTGATCATCGAAAGCAGTGCCCGCCAGCAAGACTCGGTTTCCCGTCAATTGACCCAGACCTTCATCGCTCAGTGGAAAGCCGCGCACCCTGCCGATCAGATCACCGTGCGTGACCTCGCCGCGAACCCGGTGCCGCATCTGGACGCCAACTTGCTCGGTGGCTGGATGAAACCCGCCGAGCAGCGCAACGACAGCGAACAGGCGTCGCTGGACCGCTCCAACCAATTGACTGATGAGCTGCTTGCCGCCGACGTGCTGGTGCTGGCGGCACCGATGTACAACTTTGCGATCCCGAGCACGCTAAAGGCCTGGCTGGATCATGTGCTGCGCGCCGGGGTGACCTTCAAGTACACCGAAACCGGCCCGCAAGGTCTGCTCAGCGGCAAGCGCGCCTTTGTCCTGACTGCTCGCGGTGGTGTGTATGCCGGTGGCCCGGCGGATCATCAGGAACCGTACCTGCGTCAGGTGATGGGTTTCATCGGGATCAACGACGTGACCTTTATCCATGCCGAGGGCATGAACTTGGGCGGTGACTTCCAGGAGAAGGGCCTGAATCAGGCCAACGCCAAATTGTCTCAGGTCGCTTGATCGGTTAATCGCCAGATAATCGCTGGATGGTCTAGTGATCTGGCGCAACCCCTTCAAGGTTCCACGCGCATCGAACCTCCCTTTGCACTTTTGCTCCTGAGTGCTGTAGCCCGATTGAACGCTTTAGCGAGATCGGGCTTTTTTTTGCCTGCGATTTTTCTGAACACTGCACATCCCGATTTTCACATAAGTCCCTGTGGGAGCGGGCTTGCCCGCGATGGCGGAGTGTCAGTCGACAAATACTTGCCTGACCCTCCCTCATCGCGGGCAAGCCCGCTCCCACAGGGATTTGTGTTGTTCGAGGGTTCGCGGTCTGGCGCAAAAACCGCTATCGTCGCCGCCATTCGATTTCGAGGCGAACATGGGCTATCTACTTTTTGTGACGCTGATCCAGGCATTTTCCTTCAGTCTGATCGGCGAGTACCTGGCAGGGCATGTCGACAGTTACTTCGCGGTGCTGGTGCGCGTGGTGCTGGCCGGGCTGGTGTTTATTCCGCTGACCCGCTGGCGTTCGGTGGAGCCGGCGTTCATGCGTGGCATGTTGCTGATCGGCGCGTTGCAGTTCGGGGTGACTTACGTCTGCCTGTACCTGAGCTTCCGCGTGCTGACGGTGCCGGAGGTTTTGCTGTTCACCATTCTTACGCCGCTGCATGTGACGTTGATCGAAGACGCGCTGAACCGTCGCTTTAATCCGTGGGCATTGGTTGCTGCGCTGGTGGCAGTCGGCGGTGCGGCGGTGATTCGCTTCGACAGCATCAGTCCCGACTTTTTCATGGGCTTTCTCCTTCTGCAACTGGCCAACTTCACCTACGCCGCCGGGCAAGTGTTGTACAAGCATCTGGTGGCCAAGCATCCGAGCGATCTGCCGCATTACCGCCGCTTCGGTTATTTCTACCTGGGCGCACTGGCGGTGGTGCTGCCGGCGTTCCTGTTGTTCGGCAAGTCGAACTTCCTGCCGGAAGCGCCGCTGCAATGGGCGGTGTTGCTGTTTCTCGGACTGGTGTCGACGGCGCTGGGTCTGTACTGGTGGAACAAGGGCGCGTGCATGGTCAATGGCGGCACACTTGCGGTGATGAATAACCTGCATGTGCCGGTGGGGCTGCTGTTGAATTTGCTGATCTGGAATCAGCATGAGGAACTGGGGCGGTTGTTCCTTGGCGGGGGTGTGATTCTGGCGGCTGTGTGGATCAGTCGGTTGGGTATCCGCAAATCCCCGGGCGCCGCATAACCCCTGTGGGAGCGAGCCTGCTCGCGAAGGCGCTGGGTCAGATAAGTATGGGTCGACTGACACATTGCATTCGCGAGCAGGCTCGCTCCCACATTGGATCTTTGGGTTACATCAGATGTTTTTCCGGCTCCGCAATACTCGCCGAGCCCAGCACCGCCGGCAGCAAGCCTGCGCGCAAATCCCCGCCACTCGGCTGTTGATACAGACTCAAGCCAAACTCCGGCAACACCGCCAGCAGGTAATCGAAAATATCGCCCTGAATCCGCTCGTAATCGGCCCACACCGTGGTGCGGGTGAAGCAGTAGATTTCCAGCGGAATGCCCTGCGCGGTGGTCTGCATCTGCCGGACCATGCAGGTCATGTTCGGCTGAATCTCCGGATGACTCTTCAGATACGCCAGCGCATAGGCGCGGAAGGTGCCGATATTGGTCATGCGGCGGCGGTTGGCCGACATGGCGGCGACATTGCCCTGCGCTTCGTTCCAGGCCTTGAGCTCGGCTTTCTTGCGGCCCATGTAGTCGGTCAGCAGGTGCACTTGGGAGAGCTTTTCTTCCTCGTCGTCGCGGATGAAGCGCACGCCGCTGGCATCGATGAACAGGCTGCGTTTGATCCGCCGACCGCCGGACTGCTGCATGCCGCGCCAGTTCTTGAACGACTCGGACATCAGCCGCCAGGTCGGGATCGAGACGATGGTTTTGTCGAATCCCCGTAATAGTGAGCTTCTAAAAATATGGACAGCATTCAGCCCAGTAAAACCGGGCTTAATGCAAAAATGGAGCTGTCCGGATTTTTGGATGCGGAAATGGACAGTCGCCGATGCTGGCGAAGCGCAGCATGTCCGGTGCAGTCTCACACTCTGACCAATGTCCGCCATCGGAACCTCTAAAGATCCAGTAAATCATTGAGGCAAGATGGGCCTCCGCGACTCAGATCCTGGCCTCCACGCCCTAGTAGCGATTTACCGAGAAATGCACCCAAGTGCTGTACGTCACGGTAGACCCCAAAGACAATGTGCCGTCCTGCACGACGGGTAGTGCTTGATGGTTAGTCCTAGCAACGATGACTGCTTGGGGAGGGTGGTTTTGAACTGATGGCTCCCCCTCCTAGAGGACTTAATTCTCGCGGCTCGAAAACGGTACAAATGCATGCCGTTTTGCGTCGCTGAAACTGGGTGAACCTGGATGCCATCCTCACAGATGAAAGCAGTCCAAGTTGGCTGCGGCTGGATGCCAGCCTATGTTTGTGTTTGCCTACAAAATCGTTCACGGAACAGCGGCGGTTCGACCTTGCGACTGGGTTAGGTCAACAATCGCTCGAACCTTTGATGACAGCTATCTCTTCGAAACCAGGAACACCGTCTATGTGCTCAAGGGGCTAGGACAACGGAAGTCGTCTTCGCTGGAAGGCATCTCCTCCATCTGTCAGGTGTCACCGCCTCACTCCTGACGACTCGACTGTTTCAGAGACCAAAATATCTTCCGTTGGCACAAAGCTGCTATGCCAGGCATTCCCGGAATGTTTGGTGATGGGGGGCTGCATTAGCATGGCGTGTCCCGAGCTCTCCCTGGTACCACCTCGGCGTCAATGTCCAGAACTTCTATTCCGACCATTTAGCTCTGGAATGCTTTATGCCACAGCCTCCGCAGCGTGCTTTCAGGTATGCCCAACTCCTTCGACGCTTGAGATTGACTGAAACCTCGGGCTTTTAACTCCTGAACATCCAGCCACTTCTTCCGCGCCTCCAGCACGCCTGGAGGAACCGTTGCTTGCGTTTTTGTAGGTAGGGGATTATCTGCCAGCCCTAAAGCTTCTGCCTCCGCCAGTGAAGCCAGGAGGACTTCACGTATTGTCCGTTTCTCATGAGATGCGATAGCGAGTGCGAGTAGGGTGATTGGCTCAACCTTCAGCGCGGCGGCAATCTGGACACTCGTGTCGACAGTTGCGGAGCTTTTTCCAAGCTCAAGGGCGCTGATGTGCGCTTGTGTTACAGAACCAGAAAGCTCCGTCTGGGACAGGCCTTTCTGCACGCGAAGCAGTTGAACTACTGCTGCATATGATTTGCGCAGCGACATTTCAGTATCCCGATAAAAGGAGACGGTATGTCGCATTTGCCTGCCGCCACACAAACATATATATTTGTAGGTGTGGCGGCTCTTCGCCCCCGCTCGAATTTATTGAATATTGACAAAAAGAGGGGGTGGGGTGTGGATAGCGCTTTTGACGTCGGCCTCTTAGGTGATTCAGGCGTTGAATTACAGGGGTCTGATCTCTCCCTCGACGAAGCCCTCGCATTGGCCAAGAAGATCTACAAATGGATGCCCCTCTGCGCCGTTGAAGAATGGGTAATTATGGATGCCATCGTCACCGAGGATGAACGAGCCAAAGTGGCCGCCGCTGGTTGTCAGCCAATGTTTATGTTTGCCCACAAAGTGGTCGACGATGAACAGCAACGCTTCGAACCAGGTCACTGGGTAAGATCGAGCATGGGGACTGCGTTCACTGACGGTTTTTTGTTCGTCACTCGGAATTCTGTCTATGTTTTGCTTGGCCCCGGGCACCGCAAGTCAGCATCTATCCAAGCTATTTTCTCAATTTTTTAATTCTCTTAGGCCCTGCCAGAGATATACGCGAGACCTTTGATGTTCCGAACATATAAAGATGATCTTGAGGGAAGACTAACGATGTTTGGCGAAGGCCTAGCACACTGGAACGCTGTGTCGCGCGTACTCCGAACGCATTGGTACCACGTTGTAGTCGAGGCGCAGGAAGGCGGTAGAGTTTTTGAGCTTGAACTCATGATCAATGATGAATACAGACTGCGAGAAGTAATCAAGTCCCAAGACAAGGGAATTGTGGTCAAATCTGTCCGGGCGATCACACCGCCGAGGATTAATGGTGGGAATGATTGGAAGATGGATAGGTTGTCGAGCGTGTCTGTAGGTAATGATGTCAATGACATTCCTGTGTGTTTGATGCACTTGGAAAACGGTTCTGTATATCACGACTCATTTCAGAAAAAATTCAACCACCGCTCTCTCTCAAATCTTACGCAGATGTATTTGAGTGGCGGTCAGTAAAAAGGCAGCCAAATGAAAAGTCCTATCATTCTGGAATTTCACAGTAAACGCCTTTCTGACTTTGATCTTAGAAGAATCGCAAAAGCCCAAAACGAAAATTTCGATGGCCCCATCACGGCCTATCTTTGCGGCGTTGCCATCAGCAACAATGTTGCCGTAGGAGTCGTCTTTGGCCACACGCGTAAAGGCCCGTTCGGACGTTTCGATGACGGTCACTACATGCGTACCTCTGACATCGTTTGCGCCCGGCGTGAAGGCAGATTTTGGATTCTCAACACACTCAACTCGCGATACGTCATCGCAACGTTTCATCGTGACATCGGCCGACAAACCCTGCGTAACTTTCTGATGGTTTCGAGCCAGGCAATCCAAGAGCCCCCTTCGATTCAGTGAGCTTCTCATTCGCGCCCTAGCAAACTGATTGAGCGCCCACGAGGCTTCATGACAATCAAACTTAGAAAGTGCGAAGTAATTTGAATTGCATCGGGGTTTTTTGAGAGACACCACAGATTCAGGCCATCTTGGTTGAGATGGGCTTTGATCTCAACGAATTCGTAACCAACTTCAATTACTCTCAAAAAGAAAATTGGGAAATCGCGGAGTTAATGCACGAAATCTCCGGATGCTTCTTGCTCAGGGCATTCTTTCAACGATCCCTCGTAGGAGTATTCACTTAGGTGCATTCGGCAAATATCAAGGAAGAGACCGATGATTAAACCGGCAGCCTCTTCCGCGTTAGTCGAACAAGGAACGTACTGGAAAGATCAGGCTGTATCATGCACAGGCTCGATCCGAATAACTTTGATTATAGCTTGAGGGCAGAGCAAGCTATCACCATCCTCTGCATAATTCTTATTGGCTTCGAAGGCTGCTTCGATGTCGCGCAAGTTGCTGCAGTCCTGAAAATCAGACGTGTCAGTCGTCACGTATTCGTGGCACACGCAACTCAATGCAGAGCGATTGGCCCATAAGTAGTCGGGTATAGTCGTGTCGATGCGAATGAAGCTGATAAGAAATTTCATGCGACGCCCTTAAAGATCTATTCCTGAATATAGAAAAAGTGGGCATCGTGCACAGGGTCAATAATATCGATTTTTGGCGGTTGGTCAATATTTGGTCGTATTGTGCGTACTGTTTTTCAGAACGCAGAACCAAACGCAAAAATATTTTTGATTGGAGCTAAAGTATTCTCGGTTTTGAGCCGTTTAACAAATAAACAAACAAATAAACGCGCTGAGAGGCTAAAGATATATGGCTATCGTCACCACGCATGAATCAACACAACCATATGATTATCTCCGAGGCCGAATAGCCTGTGAGATTTCTAGTCTTATAGGCGCTTTCAGGGACGGAGACCAAGTCGTGCTCAAAATTGATGAGTACGCCTACCACTTGAGCCCAACTCAAGCCGATTTGCTGGCTCAAGGATTTCTAATGGCAGCTCTACGCACTGGTCTTGGACGTTTCGATATGCCATGGCGTAACGGACACATTCACCACGTGAGTGCGATACCCAAAAAGACCTCGCGTAAGGGGATGGGGATCTATGACGACACACTTTACATCCCGGAAGCAGACTATAAGTTTTTCGCAACGGGTTGGCTTTACGAAGGAACTGGGGAGGATTTGGATTATCCCGCCAACGTGGTGTTTCTTAAAACTAGGCGGGATGGCGTTGTGGGATTCAAAAAGGGAAAAGATGAATTTCTTTTGAGCCCAAAGCATGCCGTTCAGCTCTGCTTGGAGCTTGCAGATTCGTCCAGCTCGCTCGTCACGCGTGTCTGGAGTATATGGGACAGGAGCATTGAGTGGAGTACCGGGCACGCAACATCAGACAAAGCCTCTTTTGATCTAGCGAATAGTGCACTATTTGATTACCTGAAATCATGCTCATCTATTGTTTAAAAGTTTAATCGGCAAAAGTATCGATTTGAATGCAGGAGGAACCTTGGCTGAGAGTCAGCAAGGCCCTCCTCACGATACTAAGCGTGTCATGAGCGCATATTCGTAGGTAATGAGAGCTACACAGACAGGCTTAATGGGTGTGATTGGGTGTGTAATTGTATATGAAGGCGCTTACGCTCGATTTAGATCAACTTTTCCCGGGCTTGGGTGAGTGCGCCTTAATTTACAACCTCGCTGCTCTGGCCCTACTAAGTCTTGTTCACTGTCGTTTCTAGGGAGTTGCAAAACTCGCTTAGGTATCAGAAACTCCGTACTTGATCGCTGAACACGCCGTGGGCTTCCACTTCTCTGTTGTAGGCATTTACGGCTTCGCTGTTCTCTGCCAGCCATTGCTCGGCCTGTTGCTTCTTTAGGGCCTCGGCCAAAGCCTGTTCCAAGAGGATTTGTTCTTGAGTGCGCATGGTGTCGTCTCCCGTTCGGCCGCGATCATAAGAGTAACCCTTAAACAAACTCCCCATTTTCCTAGTCCTGGCACTGGTGTGCTCATCTAAAATCTTAGCGCTGACTTTACATTCAAACAAGACAACGCATCCTGAAAAACCTAGTCGCTTACGCAGCTTACCGACGAGCTCACGTGTGCGCTCGCCCCGTTATGCAGCTCATCAAATCACAGCGCAGGCGATTGATTGTTCTGTTTCCAAGCCCTCGGGGTCACACCTTCGGTTCGCACGAATGTTCGACAGAAGTGAGACTGGTCAGAGAAGCCACACTCCAGTGCAATGTCCGCAAGCAACAATCTCGACGTCTTAAGCAGCTGCTTGCCCCGTAAAATCCGCTGCTCTCGCATCCATTCTTTGGGTGAGACGAGAGTGCTGTTTTTAAACTGACGGGTGAAATGGCTGCGCGATAGCGCACACGCTTGTGCGATAGCTGCCACGGAGATGTCTGCATCCAAGTTATCGAGCATCAACTGCTTGGCGCGCTGGATCTGCCAAGGCTTCAAGCGTCCGGTTTGTTTAGCCAAATCCTTAAGTGAGGACGCGCATGTTTCGTTTTTCATCCTGATTCCTTTTTCCCAGTAGCCGGTTGATAAGCTCAATCCAGCGGTCAGTCGATGGAAAAAATTTAACGGAATGCGTGTCGTGATGGGGGCGCAATTTTGCGCTGCGGGAGGCGCAAAAATGCGCATTTTCAATAGCGTTTCCGGTGCTAGCCTTTGCCTCCCGACAACTCGAATCGACATCATTCGATTCGTCATCTGCAAGGAGAAAGCAATGGCTGCCTCACAACCGCACGGCAAAAACACCGCTTACTGGGGAGTTTCATGGGAGGAGGGCTACGGCTATCCTCAGGCCAGAAAAGTCGGAAACGAGATCTATATCTCGGGTCAGTTCAACCACGATGAGGAGGGTAATCTCGTTGCTCCCGCGCCCCTGAATAGCGAGGGTAAACCCAGCGATTTTTCGTCGATAGGAGAGCAAATGCGTGCCTCCTACGACAACATCGCCAAGCTGCTCGCGCTCTATGGAGCAACCCTTGATGATGTCGTCGAAGAAACGCTGTACGTATTGGATATGGACGCGGCATTCGCCGTCGTAGGTGATGTGCGCAAAGCCGCATATCGCACTGAGCGCCCCCAGTGCGCGAGCAATATCATCGGTGTATCCAGGTTGGCTCAACGTTCACAGCTGATTGAAATTGTCTGCAAGGCGGTCATCGGATCTCGCGCCGACTAAGAGACGCTCCCGGTTCGCCCTGCGCAACCGGGAGATCCAGCTGCCCTTCGATCAAAGGCTTTTGATGCGCTACGGCTGCTGCACAAAAAGTCATGAATGCTTTGACTCTCCATGACTTTCGAATGTCCTGATGCGTAAGCAGCCAGAGCTCGTCCTGTAGTTCGCGCACAACTGGCCCTACGCGTGTTAACCCAGGTGTAATGTCTCCCAGCATGCACGGGAGAAATCCATAACCAAGTCCTGCCGCAATGGCGACGCTCGCGGCCGCGACTGAGTCGGTACGATAAGAAATACAGTCAGCGCCGACTCTGTCTTCGACGTAGCTTTTGGCCTTCAGTCCACATAATCCTGCGGAATAGGACACCCACTGTTGGCCATCTGCGAATGGGGAGTTAGTCGCTTGTTTTATGCTGCCATAAGGCGCCCATGCAATCGAAGCGAGCTTGCGCCCGACGAGACTTTCAGCAGGTTTTTTCGTCGCTCTCACCGCCACGTCAGATTCATCGCGAGCGAGACTTAACGTCTCGTTGCCAACCAGAACCTCGATTGCAATTCCTTCATTAAGCGCCTTGAAGTCGGCGATGATCGGCGTGAGAAAATACAGCAGCAGGGAGTCACTCGTAGTGATCCTAAGCTTTCCAAGTAGCCCTTGACCCACCCGAGAAACTCTACGCGTGACGCTCACGATATCAAGCTCGACGCGTTCGGCGAGGGCCCTTAACTCAATCCCCTCGGGCGTCAGCATGTACCCCGAGCGACGGTGGTCAAATAGGGCGACCCCAAGCGTCTTTTCCACTTGAGCCACACGACGCGATACGGTGGATACGTTGATACCCAACCTTTTCGCTGTCGCGGCTCTATTACCGCATTCGCTTAGCGTCTTGATGATTCGCAAATCGTCCCAAGAAAGCTGACTAACAGCATCGCTTAAATTCTGGGTGACGCCGGTAGGTACGGGCGGAGTGGTTGAAGCTTTTTTTGATGATGGTTTCACGCCAAGCATCCCAAACTTAGGTTGCTCATCATACGAAATGGCTGAAGACGAACCAAGAAATCACGTGCACAGGTGGAACTTGCCCAAGCAACCAGTGAGGGTGCCTCGGTTAAAAATGTTGATGTCAGCTGATGGGCTAGTCCTTGGGTTTTACCATAGTCCCCCTGACACCTTCGCGTGTAGCTTTCATTGATTGCTAACACTTAGAGACGCGAGAGGCGCTGCGCGAAGGAACGATGTTCGGCCACAGGCGATTGGTGTCTGACTTAACCTACGAGGGCAGCTTGGGGCCAAGGGCGTTATTCAGCAGTTTTCAGAGGCTGGCTGCTCCTACAAAACGCTGCGGCGACTGTTGGCGCTGCAGATTACGCGTGGATTCCCTGCTCTGGATGGCGGTAACCGTAGCGATTTCACGTGGGGGGATCCAGCAGGGAAATCAGGCGCGGCTCGATGCTGTCGGGTTGGATGTCGAGAATTGCCAGCGTGACCGGCAATTTGAAACGCCTAGGGCCGGCGCTACCAGGGTTCACGTATAGACGATCGCCGCGCCATTCGATGCGCGGTTTGTGGGAATGGCCGGTGATGATGAGCTTTATGTCTGGATCTAGATCGGCGGGGACGTCGGCGATGTCGTGGATTAGGATGGTGTGCCAGCCGTTGAGCGTGCACGTCAGAAGGTCGGGAAGGTCTTTGGCCCATGGGCTGCTGAGATCATTGTTGCCGCGCACGGCGTGGACGGGGGCAATTTTGGACAATTGGACGAGGATGTCCGGGTTGCCGATGTCGCCGGCGTGGATGATCAGGTCACAGCCTTGGAGCGCGCCGATTGCTTCGGAGCGGAGGAGATTGTGAGTGTCGGATATTACGGCGGTTTTCATGGCCAATTCTCCGTGGACGATTCGGGTAGGAGTGACTGCTTTCGGCCAGCAGCGGACGCGGGACAAGACAACTACCCAACCTCGACCAGATTCTAATTCGATCTGCTAAATCGCCTAATGCCGAGGTTTCGTTATCAGTCACTGGCGGATGCAGATGTTTTGACTGAAAATTCGGTGCTTTAGATATTAGTCGCCAAGGAACGGACATGGCATTGACCAGCAAGATCACTCCCTACAATCCCACTTGGCCCGCCCGCTTTCTGGCAGACAAACCACTCATCGCTTCGGCCTTTGGCGATGAACTGATTGCAATACACCACGTTGGAAGCACCTCTGTTCCAGGGATCGCGGCGAAGCCCGAAATCGATGTGCTCATCGAGGTTCACGATCATCGCAATGCGGCGGCGCGGGACGAGGTGTTGATGGGTTTGGGATATGTACGAGGAAGTGATCTATCGGAAGGGCATCATTTCTATCGGCGTAATGTGGATGGGATTCGCACGCACAAGCTTCACGCTTGTACCCGTGGCCACCTTACGATCACCCAGATGCTTGGGTTCAGAGATTTGCTTACGCGCGATGCCTCGATCCGCCAGCAGTATGAAGCGCTGAAGTTTCAGTTGGAGTCGAGCAATACTGGTGGGATGGCTGAGTATCTGGAGAAAAAGTCTCCGTTTATTATCGCGGCGCTACTTCATGCCGGTATATCCATTCCTGAATGACCGATGGGTCGCTGAGCGACCCCGGAATCAAGTGTCCGCTTTTGGCCGATTTCTGCCTGTCGTGACTGACTGAAAATGACCCTAAGCAGCCGTTCAAGGCTGCTCGTTTCTGCGGCGGTAGATGCCATTTCGTGGTCGCTACTTTGCTCTCACCGTCCACAGCTGATTTAACTTCGTCGTGTAACTTTGACTCATCAGCTCCCGACGCATTGCCCAGCCAGGCGCTGCAGGCACGCTGGCTAAACGCAGCACTCCCTGTCCCCAGCGGCCATTAATCTCATCCAGCACCCCCATCACCTTGTCTGCCATCGCCGGCTGGGATTGCGCGAAAAGGTCATCAGTGAATTCGCCGGGTTGTCGCAAATCCATCAGCAGCACTTCTGCCTTGCTGTATTTGTAGCCGGGACGGAAGAGACGATTGACCGCTTCGGTCGCAGCCTTCGTCATCAGCCGCACGTCATTGGTAGGGTACGGCAACTCCACCAAGGCGCCATTCGCATATTTCGCTTCGTCAGGGTTGAACATACCGGTGCGAATGCTGACTCGGATTTTCTTGCAGAGTGAGTTTTGCCTTCGGAGCTTTTCCGCCGCGCGTTGGGTGTAGGTAGCGACCGCTTCCTTGATCGGCTCAATCTGCGTGAGCCGCGTGCCGAACATCCTGCTGCAGCAAATTTCCTGCTTCGGTGGGTCAGCTTCCCCCAGTTCCAAACATGGCGTACCGGCCAGCTCACGAGCAGTCTTCTCGATCACCACGCTGAATTTCTGGCGAAGCATCCATGGATCGGCTTTCGCCAAGTCCATGGCGGTCTTGATGCTCATTGTTTCCAGATGAGCCTTCATGCGCTTGCCAATGCCCCAGACTTCGCCGACATCGGTGTTGCGCAACGTCCAGTCTCGTTTGAACGGATCGCACAGATCCACCACGCCTCCCGTGATATCCAGCAGCCGTTTGGCTGTGTGGTTGGCGAGTTTGGCAAGCGTCTTCGTGCGTGCAATCCCCACCCCAACTGGAATACCTGTGCGCTTGAGAAGGGTGGAGCGCATGTGCCTGCCAAGCGCGGACAGATCTCCAGGCATGCCAGTCAGATCAGCAAACGCTTCGTCGATGCTATAGACCTCGAGCGCCGGTACCATCGATTCGATGATAGTCATGACGCGCTCGCTCATGTCGCCGTACAGAGCGTAGTTACTGCTGAAGGCCACGATTCCATGCCGGCGTAGATGGTCTTTGATCTGGAAGTACGGCTGCCCCATTTTTACGAACGGCTTGGCGTCGTAGCTACGCGCGATCACACAGCCGTCATTGTTGGACAGCACCACGATAGGTGTCTTGGCGAGGTCGGGTCTAAAGACGCGCTCGCAGCTCGCGTAAAACGAGTTGCAGTCGATCAGGGCGAAGACAGGCTCACGTATTGTCATGATCGCGCACGCTGTATTTCACAACGCCCCAGATCACAAGCTCATCGCCTTCCATGACATGTCTAGCCGGATATTTTGGGTTCTCTGACACAAGCAACACGGCGTTCTCGCGCAGAAGCAGGCGCTTGCAGAAGGGCTCCGAATTCAACGCGGCGATAACGATATCGCCACTGACCGCTTCGATGCTTCGATCGACGATCACCATATCCCCGGAATAGATGCCCGCGCCCTGCATGCTATCCCCATCAATCCTTACCAGATACACGTGCGGCGCCCTGATATCGAACAGCTCATCCAGGGAAATGTGCTTTTCGATGTGGTCAGCCGCAGGGGAAGGGAAGCCCGCCGGTACCTTGGATGAATAAAGGGGCAGCTGCGTACCGCCAGTAGCGAGGGGGCCGAGGAGGGTGATGCTCATGATGCAAGCCTTAGGAGGTTAACTGTACATGCATACAGTTAACGATTTGGTTCGCTTGCGGTCAATCTCATAGGCACGACAATTCGACGGGTGACAGCATGTGCGGACGCTACTCGATCTACGAATCGATGGATCACTACCTCAAGGAGCTTGCGCCAAAGCAGCTAGTTATCAATGGCTATGACCTTTGGCCCATTGAGCGATACAACGTCGCGCCGTCGACGCGGGTCGAAATCATCCGGCCGGTGGAAGAGGGCCTGAGCATTGATAAGGTCAAATGGGGATGGGCTCCGTTCTGGGCGAAGGGTAAGCGTCCCGACCCGATAAACGCCAGAGTCGAGACCGTCATCACCGGCAAGTTCTTCAATCAGCTCTGGCCAAACGGACGCGTACTCGCGCCGGCGAACGGCTGGTTCGAATGGGTAAAGGACGAAGAAGATCCGAAGAAAAAGCAGCCGTATTTTATTACTCTAAAAGAGCAAATTCCGATGTTCTTCGCAGGTTTGGCGGAGGTGCACGAAGGCCTAGAACCGGATGACCGCGACGGCTTTGTCATCATCACTGCTGCGAGTGATGAAGGCATGGTCGATATCCACGATCGCAAGCCCTTAGTCTTATCGCCGGAGCATGCGCGTGAATGGATTGACCCGGATACCTCACCTGAGCGAGCTCGTGAACTAGCGATGGAGCAATGCAGGCCCGCTACAGATTTTCATTGGTACAAGGTTGGCAAGGAGGTGGGGAACGTTCGTAATCAGGGCTCACATTTGATTCAGCCGCTTTCACTAGCGTCAGACGTCGACGACTGATTAGCCCGTGACATGATCGCAAGTTAGTTGTCCAATGAACGAACGTATCGCGAAAGTTCAAAGCTGTTAATGGTATTTATAGAGTGCAACGCCTATGTGCAGCGCTGGACTTGCAAAGAACAGGAGGCGCTCCCGTGCCTATGACTACCGACGCGGCGATCACACATTTCAGACAAAGTCTCGCTGGCTTGCGAAGGGCTTCAAGCCGAAGCGATTTTGACAAACGCCATGCTTATCTCCTCGGCTATTGCGAAGCGCTGTTGATTATCGGGGTGATCGACAGATATCAATGGCGAGCTTTTATGGAGGACATCGACAACCAGTGCCGAGCTAGGAGCGGGGCGGTTGCACCCACTACCTCGATGCCAGGATGGTCTGCAAAAGACTACCTGTAGCCTCGTACATGCTCCCTACGCGTGAACCAAAAGCAAAGCTGGTTCGCTTGCATCAACCTTCGTGTGTATATCGACTCATGACAAGGCTAAAGCGCGGGGTCTCAAGAGGGATTCTTGTGGAACCGATCCTATTCGTGACCTGCAATGCTTAGCTAGCTACACTGCGTGCTGCGCCTGAAATTCTTTTGGGCCATCCGGAGCGTCATGCATGTCCGTCCAACATCGCAACAACGTGAACGTGCTCGGTGATGGCCCGGCAACTCTCGTTTTTTCCCACGGGTTCGGCTGCGACCAAACCATGTGGTGTTACCTCGTCGACCATTTTACGAATCGATTTAGGGTCGTTCTTTATGATCTTGTCGGCGCGGGACAGTCTGATCTCACGGCTTATGATTCGGAAAAGTACGGTTCGTTAGACGGTTATGCGCAAGATCTGGCTGAAGTCATCAATGAGTTCGCCAGTGGCCCAGTCATAGTGGTCGGTCACTCCGTCAGTGCCATGATCGGCGTATTGGCCGATAGGGCCCACAGCGACCGCATCGCTGCTCACGTGATGATTGGCCCTTCACCTTGCTATGTCGACTCCGGGGATTACGTCGGCGGATTCAAGCTTGAGGACATCCACTCATTGCTCGATACCCTCGATAGCAATTATCTCGGCTGGTCTAGCACCATGGCCCCCGTCATCATGGGGGCTCCCGGTCAACCGGCTCTTGGTGAGAAGCTGACGAACAGCTTTTGCCGTACTGATCCGGAGATCGCGAAGCAATTTGCCCGAGTGACGTTCATGTCGGATAACCGGGATGACGTAGTCGGTTTAGAAACTCCGACGCTGATATTGCAATCCACGGATGACATCATCGCCCCAGTCGCCGTAGGTGAGTACCTGCATCAGATCCTGCCCAATAGCACCCTCTGTCTAGTTTCCAATGTTGGTCATTGTCCGCACATGAGTGTGCCCAGTGCGTGCTCTGAAGCGATGGACAGCTTCCTTTCGCCCTGGACGGAAGGCGGCGATGGCCGGTGAACCGTCCCTAATTCCCGATTCGCAGTCGCTTTTCGACAATGCGCCTTGCGGCTTGGTCGTTACTCGGGAAGACGGCAGCATCCTGAGCGCCAATAAAACTTTCTGTACCTGGATCGGTTGGGAGAAAACCGACCTGGAGCGCCGGCGCTTTCAAGATCTGCTTACGATGGGCGGACGAATTTTCCACCAAACACATTGGGCGCCACTGATACAGATGCAGGGCTCGGTGGCCGAGGTAAAGTTGGATGTGGTTCACCGCGATAAGACCTTAATTTCTATGCTACTCAATGGCGTTCGTCAGCAGCATGAGTCCGGTGTTGTTTATCAACTGGCGTTGTTCTGTACCACCGACCGGGATCACTACGAACGTGAGCTATTGAAAGCCAAGCAACTCGCTGAAAAGCTTCTCGCGAATAAAGTGGCCGCTGATGCAGCGTTGTCGCAGGCGCAGACGAAGCTAAACAAAGCTTATGAAAAAGCTCAGCGTCGCGCGTTATTCGCGGAGCAAATGGTTGCGATCGTCAGCCATGACCTGAAGAACCCATTGACGGCAATCAAAATGGCGGCAGAGATTCTCGGTCGGAAAATGCCTGACGGGAAGGAAAAGCTCATGCTGAACCACATCAGCAATTCCACGGATCGGGCGCATCGAATGATCACTGACCTTTTGGATTTTGCTTTAGCTAGAGTCGGACGAGGTATATCCGTCTCGCGTTCAGCCATTGACCTACATTCGGTAGTGGCTAAAAGCGTCGCAGAGCTACGAGTTGCCTTTCCAGATGTCGATCTTCGGCATCAAACGGTTGGGCGGGGAAATGTCGAACTCGACGCTGACCGTATACAACAGATCATCGGCAACCTAGTCGCCAACAGTGCGGCGTACGGCGACCAGAAAAAACCGATTACTGTCATCTCCAGCCTTGATATTAACCGTGCAAGCATTTCGGTTCACAACTTCGGCGCGGCGATTCCTGAGTCCGCTCGATCCAAGCTTTTCGAACCGATGACCCGTGGTTCAGACCAGGATAGTCAGAACCGTAGCGTGGGGCTTGGCCTCTTCATAGTCCGGGAAATCGCTTTGGCCCATGGTGGCGATATCGCTGTGCACTCGACTGCCGACGAGGGCACAACGTTTACGATTAATTTTCCCTAGATATCGTCTTTTTCTGACGGGAAGGGATAGGGCGAATGCTTGTGCATTAGCTGAATGTTGATCACCGCAAATGAAACGCGGCTAGCACTGCCAGCACTTACCTATGAGCCACGAAAGGTTTCGTCGCACGTCTGTGTTGGCGTCCAGCGCGTCCGTGCTGCTGACATGTTATGCATGCGTCCACGGGGCGCGCTGAGGCCGCTGGCGGCGGCGAACAGCCAAGGTGAGGGGGAAGAGTCTCTTAAAGAACGCTGTAGAAAAAAGGGCGATGTTGTTTTCACAACTTCGCCCATGTCACCAGGTCGTGCATTACTTTGATTCCATGGTTGCCGCTTGATTACCACCTTGCTCGGCGATCTTCGACAGTTTGTCGTCCGTAGCTTTCTCTTCGGCAAGTGTTGCGCTGAGGAGCTTGGCAGCATCAGTCAAGTTCAAGTGCTTCGCCATAGCGATCAACGTGCCGTAACTGGCGATCTCGTAGTGCTCGACCTTTTGCGCGGCGCCAATAAGTCCCGCATCGAGAACGGCACCTTTCTCGATTTCCTCCAAAAGCTCTTTCGATTCTTCGACCAGTCCCTCCATCGCTACGCACTTCATGCGCTTGAGCTTTAAGCCAGTCAATTCGACGAGCTGGTCAATCCGCTCAATCTGTCCTTGGGTTTCCTCCAGGTGCGCATTGAAGGCTTCAGCCAAGAGAGGATTGGTCGCCGCGCGTGCCATGCGGGGGAGGGCGCGAGTGATCTGTTTCTCAGCGCTATAAATATCGGAAAGTTCGTGGATAAACAGGTCTTCAACAGTTTTTCTAGCCATCTTATTTCTCCTCTCCACTGTATAAGTCTCGGTGTCGAGACGCGTCATTTGCATGTCCACGCATGTGGGCTGCATGAAGAAATGACCAGTCGGTGGAATCAGGCGTTCAAATTTTGTTAGTGCTGAAGGAAGGCCGTGCGGGAAACTCGAAACCGACAGACGGTTAAAATGTAATAAAGTATTTCTGGCTTCTATGCGGTCAACAGACTGTGTTCATCCAGAGTGTGTGTTATGAGATTTTCCCTTTTCTGCCAATCGCTATCCAATTGGGCTGGCAGCCCGAAGACGTTTTTGAGCGCAATTTTGTTGATCATCGCCTGGGCGGCGACCGGCCCATACTTCCACTACAACGATACATGGCAGCTCATCATCAATACGTCGACCACAATCATTACTTTCCTGATGGTGTTCCTGATTCAGAACACCCAGAACCGTGACAACGACATCCTGCATCTGAAGATTGATGAGCTTATACGAGCTACTCACGATGCGCAGAATGCCACGCTCGGTTTGGAGCAAATGGGATCGAATGAACTCAGAAAACTTCGTGAGCAATACCGCACGTTAGGTGAATCGGGCCAGATTAAGGTTGATTCTGCACGCAGTGATGATCATCGCTAGATTATCCATCTATAAATCTGAGATATTATTTCATAAAGACCTTCACCAACCGTCCAAAGAGAATGTCCATGTCCAAGCTCGCAGAATACCGCCAATTAGAAAGACATCTCGCAGAACAACTCAAGGCGTTGGAAGCGCTAAAAGGTGACGCTGATCTTAAAAAAGAAATTGAGTTTGAGACTAAGCTGCGTGATCTCCTTGCGAAATACGGTTACAGCCTGAAAGACGTAATCAACGTGCTTGACCCACGAGCTGGTCGTCGCGAACCCGCTGTCCAATCAAACTTTGGGCGGCGCAAGCCCCGCCAAGTCAAGACCTATAAAAATCCGCACACTGGTGAAGTAATCGAAACCAAGGGCGGTAACCATCGTGGCCTCAAAGACTGGAAAGCGGAGCACGGTTCTGAAACCGTTGAGTCATGGCTAACCAAATAATTATGCGTTGAGATAAGAGAGCCCTACGGGGCTCTTTTTTACGTCGGGCGCGGAGTCGCAGCGTTGCGCGTGCTGTAAGGGCGACCGACATTGCGGGACGCGTCACCGACAGCGTGGACTGTTGAGGGCAGTTGACCAAATGCTGTGGTTGCACCGAGGGCAGTCTGCTCGTTGAGCCTCCACCATGTGCTGGGGGAAACCGCAATTTACGCAGCAATACGAACCCGATGCAGGCGCAGTTTCAAACTCGGCACGATGCTCTAATGGCAGGACGGACAGCCCAGGGCGCAGATCTTTCTGTTCGAAAAAATAAAGGCTGACGTCGCCGTCGGTCTCAACGAGCCCAAGCCTTACTTGTCCGAGATGTTCAACCCCTTGCTGTCGTAACTCCATCAACAATTCGTTAGATGAGATGTTCAACGTTTCTAAAGACTTGAGCTCGTAGAGACCGTCACGAATGACCGTTACCGGAAGCCCATCCATCCAGGCTTCGAACTTCTTGCTCTTCGTCATCACCAGAACGGTAAGCCGGTACAGAAGCAGGAGCGTGAGAAAGACCACTGCAACCGGCAATAGCGGAACGTCATGGTAGAAAGACACGTCTCCTGCCGCTGAGCCCAATGTCAGAATCACGACCAGCTCAAAAAGTGAAAGCTGTCTGATCCCTCGTCGACCGCTGGATTTCAAAAAAAGAAACACTGCGAGGAACGCGAAAGTGGCCCTGAAACCTACCTCCAGCAAAAACGTTAAGGGAAATTCGTCTATCAGCATCCGCTGGATATCGAAAGGCGACATCGTGACCTCGATTGTATTTTCAGAGTGGACGACGGATCGAATCAGCGTTGGTTTCAAAAGCTGATGTCGGAATATTCAGCGGATAATCGGACTTTGCGGGCTGTTACGACATGAAGCGGATTCATCAATAGCCCGCGCCATACCACGCACTGCTACGTTGAGCTGGCTCGCCAGGTGACATCGGTAATGCCAAATCTTTCGGCTTGAGGTTTGGACACCATCTTCAGCGGCGGGCGACCAGGTCTGGGAATGGGTGCTACACCCGCATCGCAACTAGCCCAGTGCCAGGCATCAGCGTTTTGCATCGATTTGCTACGGATGATGAAGGACTTGGGCACACCGTGAAGCTTGTAATTGATGACGAATAGGTTGTTTTCCATGACTTACTCCGTCTGCTCTGATCTAACGGAGTCATCGATCGCGGAAAAATTCAAAAAATTCAGGGACTTCACCCCTTGTATTGATTCAGGGCAGTGGAGATCCAGCTTCATCCGCTGAGCACCAACCAAATCCGGCATGGCCTCACGATTTCGAAGCCAGGCTTAGCGTTTACTTATGGGGTTTCCGGGCTGCAGAAGCTCCGCCACTGCCACAACCATCTCATCCAGCGACCAAGGCTTGTGCAGGTAAATAGTTTGAGCTGGCACTTCGGTGCTCTCGATCAGATAACCCGAGGTAAGTATCGCAGCGATGTGAGGCCATCTGCCTTTGACCATCTGTATGAACTCGATGCCTTGGACTTGGCCGGGGACGCCGTGATCGGCGATCACAAGGACGCATTCACCATGTGCTTCGAGCAGGTAGGTCAACGCATCATCCGCTGTCGCGAACGGGACAGTCTTCGCACCAATCTCATCCATGATATCGGTCATGAGCGACTGCAGAGTTGGGTCGTCCTCAATGACGATGACCTCGCCGCGAATCGGCAGCAATCCTTCCCAATTTACGTTCAAACAATCCTCCTCTAAACAGAGAGCCCGACCGACCAAACAAACGGAACGGTGCATGAGTGTAAGCGAAAATGCCGCGTGTGCCGTGAAAACGCGTGGAGCTCCCGGGACGCTCGACGCAGGTCAAGTCCCCACAGATGTCCTCGCAGCGTATTGAAGAGCGTGTGGCGCCTCGCGTTCTGATCTCCTGCGCTAGCATGGAATTCATCTCCAGTTGTGCGCTTGAGGCTATGAATGCTGCGTAGCAATCCCTTGATCTAGATCAAACATTGCTCAATTTTTCGAACCTTCCTTCAGAGGTATCTATCGAAACTAGGAACAGGGTAAGCGCATCACCGGGGAAGATCGGCAAGCACTTATCGCGAATTAGTTGAGGCAGATGAGTCAAATTCGAGCGTGCGACAGCTAGCAACCAGGATCGATCCATGCAGCAAGAAAACCACAACCACCCAGTTATAGTCATCGGAACGTCCAGCGGCGGACTCGCTGCACTGCGTGAGTTTCTTGCCGAGCTTCCGTCTGATTTTAATGCGGCTGTCTTCGTCACGATGCACATCGGAGACCAACCTAGTGCTCTCCCTAGCCTTCTAACCCAGTCGAGCCAATTGCCCGTCGGCTTCGCTTTGAGCCAAGAGCAGGTAGTGACGGGTCGTGTATACATAGCCCCTCCCGATAAGCATCTCCTTGTCAAAAAAGGAGCTATTCAGATCACTCGAAGCGCCAAGGAAAACCACTCGCGGCCTGCGATTGATCCGATGTTTAGATCGGCTGCCATTAGCTATGGAAGTAATGCCATAGGGGTGTTGATGACCGGCGAGCTTGATGATGGTGTAGTGGGGCTTCAGGCGATAAAGGCATATGGCGGACTGGCCTTCGTACAAGATCCTGAGACTGCCGAAGCACCCTCAATGCCGACGAATGCTCTCCGGCATGTGAGTGTGGACGGATGCCTGCCGCTTACTGAGTTGGCGAAGAGGCTAGTACAGATCATCAATCAACGTACATCTGAGACGACAGCATCTTCTGCATCAAACCGTATCGAGCCATTCGCTACGGAGAATGATCTGGCTGAGGATTTCAGTAAAGGTGGTTCCTGCGCGCTAAATGAGATCGGCCAGGTCGCAGGCATGTCCTGTCCGGAATGCGGAGGCGCTCTGTGGGAAGTAGCCGCATCCTCTCCACGGTTTCGCTGCCATACCGGTCGTGCCTATACCGCCGCCGCATTGTTCCAAGCCCAGAATGAAACGATTGAGGAGGCACTCTGGGTGGCCATTAGAGCCTTGCATGAAAAGCAGTTGCTCCTGGGGCGGCTCATGCAGAGCAGCAAAGATGCCGGGCGCAAGGGCGCGTTACGAGAATACGAACTTGCAAGCGATGGACTCGAAAGTCATAAGGCTACTCTTCGAGCATTGCTTACCTCGTTACGTCCGACTTGAGAAAAGAAGCCGAATTGCGTTCGTCTTCTCGCATCGCTCAGACACTTCAGCGGCTGCGTTGAGGGTACGCTGGTGAGCTGACCACTTTGATTGCAAAGCGCCGGAAGCGATGCTACTTGATCCCGTGCCATTTCAACGCCAATGCTCGGAAACGTGGGGCATATCCGATTGCTTCAGGAGTTGCTCCGTTTTGAGCGATCCAGCTAAATACTACCCCGCAGCAAGAGGCGGTTTGTTGGTTCAGACCATAAAGGTCAGCGAAGTCAAAACCGCCGTTCTCGGGCGCGTTCCACCAAGCCAAAAGAAAATTTGCCACCTTGCTCGATTGCGTGGTGTCCCGCTCAGCCAATGCCAGCAGATGTTCCAACGCCGACCGGGTGGCCATATCCATAGCCGGATTAGAATCCGCACTTTTTGCGAAGGGGTGGATTGGAGCTGCAGAGCCTAGTTCTGGAAGAGCACGCAGGCGTTTGTCCGCTGAGTCACCCCATAACCGTCCGGCATCAACCGAATCCTCTGGGCTTATAAGCCCTCGGGCGCTGAGCTCACGAAGGAAGTTGAGGCCCAAGTCCAACGCCTCAAACAGCCTATGCCGATTAGGCGCATTTTGAATTTCATTCAAATGTGAAAGTGATTGCGAGAAATAGGGTTCAGGTAGGTCTCGGAAGCAGGGTGCGCCGGACATGAATAACGCCTCGGGTTGATCGTCAATGAAGTCTTTATACGGTCGATTTCAGCGCCTGGCATTGGTACGCGCGAGCCTGAACAACCTTGTGTAGCAACCTTCAGAGAACATCAGGCTTGAGTGATGGTCTGGTAGATTATTGCAGAACATGCTGGTGCAAGGATGCACTTTCAAAATGCGGAGCGCACATGGATTACATCGATTTGATTCAATGGCCAGCGATGGCTGTCACAGTCATCTCAGCCTGGTTCATCGGCTCGCAACGAGCTTACCGCCGGATGATCGCTTTTTGGGGGTTCATCCTAAGCAATGCGCTTTGGGTGGCTTGGGGACTTCATGCCGAGGCCTATGCGCTGATTGTTCTTGAATGCGTGCTGTTGGGCATGAATGCCCGAGGATTCAAAAAAAACTTCGACGGGCACCGTCATTCCTGAGTCAAGCTTTCTTAGCTCTTCGAATTTTTTCTTAATCCGCGAAGATTCATCAGAAAAAGGCAAACCTGCAATACGATCAATGCATAAGCGCCTGCGTAGGCGCCCCAGATGACCCACAAGACGTTGCTCACGCTGAAGCACACAAACCCGGTCATTCGTCTTCTGGGCCGCTGCGATCCGATGAGCCATGCGGCCAGGACGGTGACGACCATCGCTGGCCACTGAATCCAATCCCAATAAGACAAATTATCCTCTCAATACATTATCGTGAGCCGAAGTGCTGCTTGGATGCCAGGCTGATCAGTCAGGCTTCTCATCGTCGGATATGGGGTTCGATTTGCCGAGAACGTAGCAGGGATGGAGCTGACCATTAGGATGTGTTGTCACAACAACAGATATTAGTGACCACCCCTCAGCGAGCTTTACGTTTACTTCATTGGTCGAAAGCGCTTCCATGATTTGCGTTGCCTCGGACATATGCATTTTGTCTTTCTCAAGCTGAGGAGTTCAACAGTTAGGCGCCCGGCACGGATGAGGGTTCCTCTACCTAAGATCGTGGCCCTGAATTGCATGATTACCCAGCGTGTGAAACCTTTATCAGAATGTGTTGGGCCTGCATAAATATCGAGATGTTAGGAGGTCGGGCGGTGGTTCGAACGCCTCATAACTGCTCGTCTACACTGCTTCACGGATGACGGATGAGGTGTCCATGCCGCGCAGAATGATGACCGTTAAAGACTTGCAGGTGAATGTCTCAATCGCCGGCCAAGGCCCACCGTTACTCCTACTCAACGGTCTGGGAGGTTTGATTAAAACCTTCGATGCTCTGCGCAACGAACTAGGTGACTACACAACGATCACGTTGGACGTGCCTGGTGTCGGCAAATCGCAAATGCCCCGCTGGCCGATGCGATTGCCAAGTCATGCCGATCTGATCGCCGAAATGCTCAAACAATTAGGTATCGACCATGTTGATGTATTCGGCGTGAGTTGGGGCGGTGCATTGGCGCAAGAGTTGGCTCTTCGTCATCCAACCATGGTACGACGGCTTATTCTGGCGGCAACTTCTGCGGGCCCGGTTCTACTGATGAGGCCCGCTGACATCCTTGAGTTCGGAGCGCAGGCGCCAAACAGAGGAAACGAGATGGTTCAGTCAATTCGACACAGGCGCTGCTGCGTTTCGGTGTTGTAAAGCGAATGCTAACCGTACGCCTGCGAACGTATCATCACCAGTTAGCCGCTTTGGTAGGCTGGACAAGTCTGCTGCGGTTATTCCGTCTGCGCTCGCGCACGCTTATTCTGATCGGCGACCGTGACACCCTGGTACAGCCCTACAACGCGCACATCCTGAAACGCTCAATTCCACGATCCGAACTCCGCGTGCTTAAGGGCGAGGGGCATTTTTTCGTAGTGACCAGTGCCAGGCGAACTGCTGGCTTGATACGCGAATTTCTTTGCTAGCAGCAGAACGGTGAAGGCTCAGCGCCGGAGATCGCTAACCGCGCTGGTAAGCAACGTTTGCAGCGAATTAAGACTGTTTAATCTTTGTCATGCTAAAGCTCTTACTGCTATGTAGCGGCTACAGCCCCATGCTTCGGGCGTTTGGCCCACGTCCCGAGAAAGCTCAAGAGGATTTCCGTAAGCAACCAGAATGCCGCCAATCCTTTCAAACTCTTCGGTTCTCCTAGGGTCAACCTGACAGGTATTGATCGTCATGTCAGAGGTGAGCCAATGGATAACTATCACATCAAAAAAGCGGAAAAACTCTGGGAGCTCGTCAAAGAGGGCGCGCAACGCGCCTCCAAGTCCGCATCCACCAAAGCAGAAATTACCGAGATAGCGAGCGAATTTCTTCAGGGCAAGACAGCTTCTCTCAAAATCCACAAAGAGGACGGCACGATCCAAGAGGAGCGTACATTTCCTCGATCAGCAGATCCTAGAAAAACAAAAGGCTGAACCGGGCACATGAAAATGGTTGCGGCGCGCATTTCGCTGGCACTGCTATGCAAGCAACCGACCTGAAGTCTCGGTCATCCCAAATGGACTTCGCTTCAACTACAGGTGCTGATGATGGTCATTGCATGTCTAGGATGGGGATCTTTGATTTGGAAGCCGGATACCTTACCGCTCGCGAGCAAGTGGTTTATGGATGGCCCCGTGTTGCCCATCGAGTTCGCGCGAATCAGTGACAACGGCGATCTTACGACGGCCATATGCGCGAATGCGCCTGGGTGCACAGTGCTTTGGGCGATACTGGATCTGGACAACCTTGATGAGGCACGCGAGGCCCTTAGAATTCGGGAGGGGGTACCTCAAGATCGGGAGGATGGCATCGGTAGTTTCGTGGTTGGGAAGACCGTAGCGGGGGTCATTGCTGAATGGGCGATCCCCCGCCAATTGGACGCGGTAATCTGGACTGGATTGCCACCAAGGTTCGCGGCATTGAAGGTTTAGTTCCCGCAGCCGAAGACGCTATTGCCTATCTTGCAGGCTTATGCGGAGAAGTACGTGAGCATGCGCGCGACTATATCAAAAAAGTGCCGGCTCAGATCGACACACCCTGCCGACGCGAGATAATGACAAGCCTTGGGTGGCAGTGATTGGCGTAGAACCCCAAACGAACATCCCCGCCACCATTGCACATTGGCGGCCCTGCGAAACTGGCTGAAATATCTTCACCAGACAAAGGAGGTGAGTTGGTCGATCTTCGCAAGCATCAGGATAGACCGTTTGGGTTTTGTCCGGCGTTTCACAAAGTGCAGGAGCCATCGAATTTTCTACGCTCTGGCGATGTGCGCTGCGTCCCGGGGTGCTCAGAACCAACCGGCGAATGCTTTGATCTTTCTTTAGATGTACGGTATGAAGATTGCTCTGTTAAGCCCACCGCCAATTTGACGACGCGCACATGACGCTCTCCTTACCGATCTACACAAGGCTGACACCTAAAGCGTTGTCCCTTTCGCTGATAGGTTTCATTCTTCTGGTCTGTTTTTCGTTGATCCTTGCTACTGCTTGGCAGATGGCGCAGTCGTCCGGTGAGCGAGTAGACGCGGCCAAAATAACTGTTTCGAACATCGTACTTGCCGCTGAACAGCAGGCCCGTGACACGATGCTGCAGGCCGACAATACTTTGCGAGATCTGGCTGAGCGTGTAGCGCACGATGGAAGCGGCCCTGACCAACAAGAGCGATTGGCGAAGCTGATGGCCCGACAGGTGAATAATATTGAAGGTGTTCAAGGGCTTTTCATCTTCGATGCTCACGGCAACTGGATGGCGAATTCGTTTTCGGAAGGCCTACACACCAAAAACAACAGCGACCGAGCATACTTCGTTTATCACCGTGAGCACGATGATCAGTCCATCCACATCGGCTCCATAGTCGAAAGTCGAACGACTGGCGAGATGGTGATCCCTATCAGTCGGCGTATCGAAACAGCCGATGGAGCATTTGCAGGAGTTGCGTTAGCCACGGTTCCGGTTTCATATTTCCAAAGCTTTTTCAAACGCATGGACGTTGACGACGCAGGAGTAATTTTCCTAGCACTCGATAATGGAGAACTTCTTGCCCGACGCCCGACAGTAGCAGCGTTGATGACGACCAATCTTTCCAAGGGTGAGATTTTTAGCCGCTACTTACCCCAGAGCGATAGCGGTACTGCAATTATCAAATCCATTGTAGATGGCATTGAGCGGATCTACGCCTATCGTCGCTTGGCTGGTCTGCCTATCGTCGCAGCAGCCGGGGTGTCGTACGAGCATGTATTCGCTCCTTGGTGGTCATATGTTTACCAATCGGTTGCACTGGTAGGCTCCATCATATTGGCTTTGGCGTTTTTAGGTAACTTGCTATATCGGCAGATCCAACAGCTGCTTGTTGCAGAGCGTGAGCTCAAAGCAATCCGAAAAGAGCTAGAGGTGATAGCCCATACAGATGGTCTCACTTCTCTAGCCAATAGGAGAAATTTTGACTTGGCTATGGATAAAGAGTGGAAGCGTGCCACGAGAAATCAGACAAGCATATCCGTAATCCTTTTGGATATAGATTTGTTCAAGCAATATAATGATCATTACGGCCATTTAAGTGGTGATGATTGCCTTGTGCGCGTAGCGAACCTTATTGCAGCTAACGTCAATAGGCCAGGTGATATCGCTGCTCGCTACGGTGGAGAAGAATTTGTAGTTCTGCTTCCGGACACTGAACTCGCAGGTGCGGTTGTGGTTGCAGAGAACATTAGGCTTTCCTTGTTGTGTGCAAAAATTCAACATTCAGCGAGCCCATTCGGCATAGTCACCATAAGCTCAGGTGTAGTTTCGACTGCTAAAACAGGAGAGGAGAATCAGAAAGAATTTCTGATCAAAGCTGACCGTTTGCTTTACAGCGCTAAGGCTCAAGGACGGAATCGAGTAGGAAGCTGAACTGTCTCACCGTCCCGAAAGTGCGCTTCGCCAATATGGGGACGTAGCTCGTCGGTTGCTATTGCTGTCGTTTGAGACTGCCCTTTCCAAGTGACACATATTTAACTTGCTCCAGACGCCGTTTCCCTTGATTGGAGTGGCCATCATCCAGTTCGCAGTAGCTTAATTCAGGAATACTGGTGCCGCTGAGGATTGCACTCTTCCCGTCATGGTGACTACGAGCGCTTACGCAGCGCGGGTCAGATAAATCCGCCCAGGCCGGCGTTGCTGGAGCTGTTCGCCAAAAGGCTTCCAAGTCACCGCTAATTTCCACTTTGTCAGTTTTTTGCATGCCGCCTGCTGCGGTCGCCCGCGCCGCTGGTTAATCGCTTCCAGTGCACTTTGAACCATCATGATCAGTAAACTGACACTTGCGCGTTTCCGTTCCTTACCTGTGAACACTGCTTTAGGTGCCCGTCTGTTCGACCTTGCTGGTGGGCTACTGAGAGCTTAGCCAAACTTCCAGTCTTTGCTGGCGACCTAGCTCGGATAGTCTCTGTTTTCCTAAATTCAACAACGCGAAAAGCTTCTGCCGTTCCGCATGTGTAGGAAACCAATCTGAGATTTCAACGTTGCAATAGTCAGAATCGCTGAGAGTCCATTTGATGATCATGTCCCCGGCGGCCCTGTAATGGTCTGCCATAAACAGGCGTTTGCCCTCCAGCTCCCAACCGCGCTCAGCGAACCGATCCGTCACATCAAAGATCCCGGTTTTGCCAAAAAAAGCTGTCGTGTCCGGATAATGGACTCCGGCCAGGGACACCTTTGCTACCCCGGTTTCACGGTCGAAATAAGAAAGAAAATGCCATCCCCCAGTTGTCTTCCCAAAATGTGGGAAGTTGAGGGCAGCTTTACCAGTGACATAGTTATCGCGAGATACACGAGCAAAGTTTTCGTCGAACTGGGGCTTTTCCATGGAGTTCTAGCCTACCGATTGCTTGCTTTACCCAGCATCGTTTTTTCCCCGTTGTCAGGGCGAGCGGAGTGCAAAACCTACTCCGATTACTTTGAAATGACTATGGCGAACGCTAGCAATGCGGCTCGCCAATATCTATCGCGTAGCTGCCGGTGATTTCTCTATGTCTTTTTTTCCACGACGGATTGCTCGGTCTCCCGGATTCCTGTCGGCATGTTCGATGTCTGTGGGCCGAGCAGTGCTCATGTGTCAGGTTGGCAGGGTTGATGCTAACCGTCCCGTCCTAGAGCCATGATCGCGTCCGACCAGGCAACATGGATGAATGCGCACCGATTTGGGATCAAATCGATAAAAACGCAACACTCTCAGGCAGCATCGAAAAACAAGGAGCGATCACTGAGCTTGGGGGAAGCGGAAAAGCCTACGCTCGCGTAGCATTTTAAAGCCGCGCTAAACCCTGTTTAATGTGCCCGGCATTCTCACCGATGGCCCACAAAACGCTTCGAACCTATCTCCAACTTCACCGCTACCTTGGGCTTCGACATGGAGCGTTAATTCCATCAGTGCAGCCTCCAAGGCGAGCTGATTTGATATCCTTCCAGCACGTTCGATAACGAATATTCGCTTGTCATGAGCTCCCTCTATCCTTGAAATTGTCTGAGCGTAGCAGCGAGTTCGGGTTGGGCATGAGGTAGTGCCGCAACCGTTGCGAGGCGTAGCTCAGCATCTCTTTTTTTGGATCCTTTACTTCGAAACTATTCCTGCAAGACGCACATAGGAGGAGGTTATGAACAAAGTAGTCTTTACTGTGGGTCATTCGACAAAGCCTATCAATGTCTTCGTCCAGATGCTCCAGAGCTTCGATGTTGACGCCGTGGTAGACATCCGGACTGTGCCTCGCTCCCGGACGAATCCTCAGTACAACTTGGATCTGTTGCCAGAGTTATTAGCCAAATCTGAAATCTTGCATTACCAGATCGAGAGCTTAGGCGGATTGCGAAAAAAATCCAAAAACGTCCCGGATGACATCAATGCATTTTGGGAAAATAGAAGCTTCCACAACTACGCTGACTACGCTTTCTCGGATGAGTTTGAAGACGGTTTGCATCAATTGTTGAAGCTGAGCGACACTAAGCGTTGCGCCATCATGTGCGCGGAAGCGGTCTGGTGGCGATGCCATCGTCGTATAGTCGCTGACTACCTGCTGAACCGAGGGGCGGAGGTCTTTCACATTATGGACATTGGCAAGTCCACGAAGGCGGTACCGACTCCTTCTGCCGAGCTAGTGGGAAGCAAGCTTACCTATCCGAAAAAACGCGAAGCGAAAGAATAGCCTCCGTTTTGCCGAATTTTCCGTCGTTATACTTGTAGGGATTTCTCCAGTCAGGTGACACCTCTTACTAACGTCACTCCCCTCGCCCACCCGTTACAGTTTTCTACCAGAAGGGTGTGGTGACGATAGGCTTATAGCCGCTTTAGCCTCCTGCAACCGTTGTTCGGCGTACATAGCCGAATCGTCATCTGGCAGCGGATAGCCTGCGGCTGAGAGAGCTGCGGCGCGCTCTTCAATGAGCAGACGCTCGGGATCGCGAGCTATTTGATAGGCTCTGCCCGGCAAACGCTACGTAAGCGGATGGCGAACACATCCGCCGAAGGCGGCACGCCATAACCACCGTCTATCTTTGTGAAAAAATGAGGTTGAAATGACCTGCGATTTACTCCTCGAGCGTGAGAGACTTAAGCGACGAGTTCTGTGGGCGCTTGCCACCTTCCACCCTGGTGATCCCAGTGCATCCGACGTCCTTGCCCTCCTCAATGATCTCTATGACCAAGAGCGAAACGACACCCCCTGTAGCGATAAGCCACTCGAACTCGTTGAGGTTCGTAACTCTGTCTCGTTTATGCACCATAACTCCGGAATCGACATCATTTTGGAGCAGACTATTCCGCAACCCTGGAGAGAGCGTTTCCACCAAGCAAGCATCGGGTCGACCAGAGTTCCTGACGGCCCCTACGCCACAGACTGGGATAAATTTCTGACTGAATGGCAGCGTGAGATGCAGCATGTGAAAAATCACCGAGCTGCACAGGCTCCTACCAGCTAGAGCGGCTGGTTCGAGCGATGGCGGCACAAGCACACAAGCAGTCGGTGTAGCCTAGTGAAGTCGCACCCTCAATACAGGAGCAGCAGAGTGGAACGGCCTTCTTTTTTTATCGATTTCGAAGCCTCAGGGATAGCCCCGGATAGCTATCCTATCGAAGTCGCCGTCGTGTCGAATGAGACCGTCTACAGCTCGCTGATCAAGCCAGTCCGGTACTGGACGCACTGGTCGTTCGATGCGCAAGACATGCATGGTCTCACTCAGGATCATTTGCTTCAGGAAGGTGATACCCCACACACCGTGGCGGATCGAATGAATCAGCTGTTTTCAGGGCAGGTGCTTTGCAGCGACTCGCCTCAAGATAGTTTTTGGTTCGATGTGCTTTTCGAGGCCGCAGATCTGATGCCCACCTTCGAGTTGAAGCCTTTGGAGGTTTTTGTGGGCCGGGAGGCTGCCAGTGAAATCTACCGGCGACTGCCGACAGCCAGGCATCACCGAGCTCTAAATGACGCGACTGCTTTGATGAACGCCTGCCGTGTTTTTTTCGAAGCTTGACCTATAAAGGAGGTAGTTAACTCTCCTCGCCATACCGATTAATTTGCGAGAGACATTACCTGAGGGAAGACAGTGCCATATCTAATCAATGATGAATGGTTTGCAACCAAGGACGCCGTCACAGATCGCTGCAGACAGATCCTGGCCAGGACACCTGATAGCACGATGGTAAGTGACCCTGATTCTGATTTTCTGCACGGACTTTTCCAATACCACGATGAGTGGGGAGAGAAAGCCGGAGAGGGCGTCAAAGGCATCACCACCCAAATGACGTCTCACGGTACTCGCTGTTTTATGCTTATTCGGCATTGCGATACGGAAATTGATATTGGGTTTACGCACTCGATAAAGCTCATCCCTAGCACCCGAGCAAAAGAGCGCCAGCCCCAAAGGCTCCTGGACTTTCGCGCAGGTGCTCGCACAGCTATCACAGAGCAGATCCGACTTTTCCGTGACCAGAGGTTGGTCGGTGATGTTTCGTGTCCAGTGACAGAAGAATCACTGGGGCGACATAACGTGGCCGTTGATCACATAGCCCCCCACACTTTTGATCAGCTGCTTTTCAGTTTCTGTCAGGCAAACCTGATTAATCCGCTCGGTGTGATTGTTGGATCACGCGATGGTGTGGTCGCCGTTTTGGAGGACACCAACCTGCGCGTAGCCTGGGAAGGCTATCATCTCAAGCATGCACAGCTGAGGATCATCTCGAAGACCGCTAACCTCAAACTGCCCAAACCATCCATCCCTTGGGCGCAGCTATGTGGCCCTCTGTGAGGGCCCGGTAGCGCAGGGCCGCGAGCTGCTCCAATTGGCGAGCACATTGAGAGAGTCAAAAGCCCATCCGACTCTCGACAGGGTTTTCGAGCGCATGCAGCACGAGCTCAGCACATCGATTGCTATCTTCGAAAATCCACCGACCTGGGGCCCGTGGGGCCGACGCACCACTTAGCACTGGCACCACGCTCCATACAGACTAGCGACTATCCTAGCTGAAGGTTTGCGCACGTAGCCACGGTTCCACTTTTTGCCATCGGCCCACCTCGGAAAGCTTAGGCTTTCCTGTATCTAGAATCTCAAGCAGTCGCTGTCTCTCAGCAGGTGAGGAGAACCAGTCATCAATCTCTACGCTGCAGTGATTGGACTCGCTCAATGCCCATCTCACGATCATGTCCGCAGCGGCTCTGTCGTGATCTGCCATGAACAGACGTCGGCCCTCCATAGACCATCCACGCTTTGCTAGCTCATCGGTCACGTCGATGATGCCCAGGTCACCAAAGTAGGCAGTGGTGTCAGGGTAATGGATACCTGCCAACGACACCTTAGCCAGGCCGGCTTCCAGATCAAAATATGCAAGGTAATGCCATCCACCAGTGGTGCTTCCAGGATGTGGAAAATTGATGGCAGCCTTGCCTGTTATGTAGTGCTTGTGCGAGACGCGTTTGAGGTCAAAGTCGAAAAGCGGCTGGGCCATGAGGGCTTTCCTGAATTTTTGAGCGCCGATTCGGTTTAAGCGGAGCACACCCCCGGTTCGTGGTATAGCAGCCCATCGAAGGGTGGAGGATCGCGTTGTTCTAGTTGATGTAAATCATAACCGTATTAAAAAGCGTGTGGCATACCTCTACGCATTGAGAAGTATGCTGCGAACGAACAGGTAACGCTCGAAATATACCAGTGAAAAAATATTGTAGTTTCGCTAAGGAATTAGTGAGTGCCGCCGATGATAGATGTTCACTAATTAGCTAAGGGGCTGTGCGTGTCTGACGGTATATTTTCTGTGATCAAGAGCGTTTTTCCCACGTTCGTGGCTGGAGCTAAAGATCTACAGCGTTCCATAACTACTCCGACCGAGTTTTTCAAAGATATGAAGCTGCGCAATTACTGGTGTGCGCAAGCCAGCTTGATCGGGCTCGTAATGGCCGTTGCGTTATCACTACTAAGCTTTCCATCGCTGAAAGGGATTGGGATAGAGCTGAGTAAAGAATTTGTTGCCGTCATGGTTGTCCTGAATTGCATGCTCCTGATCCTCTATGGAGCTTGCTTCTGGTTAGGCGCACATTTCATGTTTGGAAAGGGGTCGCTGTTTTCTACGATCAACTCATTTTTTTATATCTCGATTTGCCTAGTCTTCATGAAGATCGCTGAGATGCCAGCGCTGGGTTCGAGAATGACCGCTTTAGCGCATAGCTGTGAGCTCGGGGAATTTGGAGCGAATGTCACTGCAGCAATATCCGCAAGTTCTGTTTCGAGGACGTCGAACCTTTTAATCGGCATATTCTACCTTGCATTTACCGTCTGCTCGGTAAAACTTCAGCGAGGCGTCAATGACTTCGGTATCGTAAGGGGAGTGGTGTCCGCGATTTTCGGGATGTTATTCTTAAGTTTAGCCGTTATTTATATCCAAGAGCCTGCAGTATATGCAGTGGTCTGCGGCTACTTAGGCGAAAATTAACTAGCTATGTTTTAATGGGTTGGCTAGCTAGCGTTACCTCGCTGTAGATCAGCGATTAAGATGGCTCATAACTGTACCATGGCGGGATGTTCCTTTGCGTCAACAGCCATGGCACCGTTATTGAGGGTTCAGACTAGCGGGTGTGGCCCGAATTCTTCATCAATTCTTCCACCCCATCCTGAGTTTTCTGGTTTGTTAGCGGCCCCTCCTACTATTTTAATAGCATATGTGCGGCACACTTCCAGAAGCGAGGGAGGGATGTATTCCAGTAGCCCTTTGTATTCTTTGTCGTCCCCGTCACGGTACTGGTACAAATCAGCGCACCAAAGGTCGTAGACCCAGTCACTGATTTCCTCGTCGCTTTGCGGAAGGGCAACCAATTCTTTGACGAATTTGTTCAGGTGTTGACGCTCCCTCTTGGAAAAGCCTCGGGTGGTTAGGCTAAAAAACTTCAAAGCCTTTATAGCTGGTCTGACGTGCCAGGTGAGCGAGTCAATGGAGTCTGGGGCTCGCATAAGCGGCACTAGCTGATATGGGTTGAGCCGCTCGCCCGTACCAACTGCCACCGAGCGCATTATTCGGTCAAGATTGAAGCTTCTACGGTTGTTTCGAAGGTGGCAAAAAGCATCGATAGTCTTATCGGCTTCCTTGCGCAGGTCTGATATCTCCCTCTCTGTTACTGTGCCTGTGTCATCCTGGTATCCAATATATATCCGCATCGTCTTGCCTAATGTATGTTCAACAATGGAACCAGAGATCTCCCTGAGGATGACTCAGTCAGATCTCACTACCGAATTTCTGCTGGGATGCATTCATTTCTTGAGGCCGGCCATTAAAGTTGTCTCAATGTACGCTTGCACTCGAGGGGTAAGGTCACCGCTCAGCTTACAAATTCCGGTTCTCGTGAACCCTACCTGGCCCGTCAGACCTTTGTAGCGCACGGAGTAGGATCCTGCGTCCACGACTGAATGCGACAAACCAAAACCTTCGATACTCTCGGGATCAATTCCGGCCTTGGAGGCGATCTCAACACGTGCGGTTGCAGCAATGGAGCTAATGGATCCAGATAATTTTAACGAGTTCAGAGTGATCGTCTGGAAGCTTTTGATTGAGTCTTTGACTATTTTATCAGTGACAAATATTTGCTCGCAGCTGAATCCGAAGCCAAGTATTTTGTCCAAACTGTTGAGAAGCTCTTTAGAGGAGCGGGGCGGGTCTTCCATTCGGAACATCAGCTGATCAGTACCAAGTAGTGTTACCCTTTGGCTACACGTTGACACGACTTCGTTTTGCTTGCTGATACCGTCAAGGTCTATAGACGTAGCATAGATAGATGTTCTCCAAAAAAATTGGAATGAGCGCTCTGGAATATTTACTATGAAACCACTATTTAGTGAGGGGGCGTACCGGCTCTGCGCCAGTTTCTGTAGAAACTCATCCACAGAACAAGGAACTCGAACGGCATACCACTTGAATCTTGAGATCATGCTTGCCTCACTATTTTATAGCTAACATGGCTTTTTTAGCGGACGTCTCAATCGCCTTGGATAGTTCATCAATTTCAGGTTTTAACGGAGTTCTGGAGCGAGGGAATTTTCCATCAATGTTTGGGTGGACTGACTTCAGTAAAACAGAGAATTTATGACAGTCTTTAGGGTCTGCAAAAGACGCCTCGAGCTTATAAATATCACCGTTCCCTAATACTCGCTTTGTTAGCCAGCAAATTTTTACGATAAAGTAAGTGTCAGATGATACTAAGTCGTTAAGGATGCCTGACCTGTTCACACCGTTTCCACGAAGCAATACTTTTTCTATGTGCGTTTCGTCTTCGTCGCTTGTTAGGTCGTCTCTATCCTCATCGGATGGTTTAGGCTTGTACACGTAAACATCCGTAACATCCCGCTTGCTAAAGCCGTCAAGGCCATCGATTAAGTCAATAAAGAATTTCGTTCTTATCTGGGGTGATGGTTTGTCAAAAAGTGTGACGATAAACTTTTCAATGTGGGTAGGTGCTTGCGTTGTTATGCTTGATACTATTTCATCCCGGATTTCGTTGGTGAAATCATTCTGGGGCGAAACAATGCTGTATCCATTTTCTGTTTTAGTAAACTCGATTACTGCATCCTTGACAACGAGCTGCGCGAACTCAGATTTTTTGTAATCGAATCTGGAGTATTGGATAGTTAAACTGAAGTTGTCACCGTCTCGTGAGATGTAAGCGTTATCTCCGGACTCGATAACCTCACGTTTTAATTCCTCAATAGCTGAGCGAACATCGTTGACGTCCAATTCCCCCACGAGCTCCACTGTTGTTGAGCGTTCCCTACGTGGAGCTATTCCGATTTTTTCGGAAATGAGCTTGTGATCGTAGTAGTCATGAGTAAGTCGGGAAAAATAATCAGCCAATGCTTCGCGGTCTGTTGCTTTGGAGACGATGGTGTTTCTATTTCTAAATAGAGTAGTCAACGTCTGTGCGTCAACTTTATGTTTCTGTACGAGCGCATCAAAGACGTTTTTGTCAGATGCGAAATACAGTGCGGGGCCAAATTTTCTCTTTTTCATTCTCTCCACCCCATCCATGCGATATTGTAACCATCTACCATCGATGTGATAGAAGAGATTCTTATGTCGTTTAGAACTTGCTCGCGTATAGGATCGAATCCCCACATTTTCGCGTACTTTGTTTTCGCAAGGTTGAAGTTTGCCGTTACATCGTGATGTGGTGATTTATGGGTGACACGAATCTGGACTTCTTTTCCCGATTCTAACATTTGATATCTGGACAGACTGTCGAGGAGGTATTCAAACTCTTCAGGCGATGCGCCGGGTCTGTTGTAATATACGACATATCCGGCCTGTGAGTTGTTCCCTGCCTGTAGGTTACTGTGCTGTAGAATAAGGTAGGGGCTGGTAAGCGCTTCTACAGTTGCTGGTTGGCCCCAAACATCACCCTGCCGGTGTCGCATTACTAAGTCTGGATAATAGAATGTATAGTCAGGTGATATTTTGCGCTGGTGCATTAATCGCATAATATCATTTGCGATGCTGTATAAGCGCATCAAATCTTCAGGGCCAAAGAAGTGAAGGCAAACATTTGCCGGAATTGGGATGGAATCGAAGCCTATGTTATCGATCAGGTCGCCAAACGCTTTGTGGTAGCCATGATCATGATTGTGGACGACCAGTAGTCCGCGAACCTCATGCTCTTCAGATGTATCTATGCCGAACGTGCTTCTCCAAGACTCAGAGTCCTGCGCGCATTCAATAGACATGGCCAATGCTTTAAAAGCGTCGCGAACTTTTGTTTTGGTGATTGATTCTTCTTTGTAAGCTTTCAAATCGGAATGCAGGTAGATAGTCGATCCAAGGTATGGATCTTCATAGAAAAAAATCACATCGCCAGGATGCTTGTCCTTAGGTTTTTTTGTAGGCGTAAGATGGTGAGGGCAGTGGCAATTGAAATTTTCATTCCAGCGGGGTTTTATTTCCCATTTAAAATAAGAAAATATGTCTTGGACTAGCGCCTCAGCAATTTCGCCGATATTTACTGTTTCCGACATGGTGCATCCCTAGCAAATTTTCGGATTGGCCAATAGGCTATTGGCCATCATAGCAGTCCTCAGGGGGGTGTACTCCCTAGGCGCTTGTCGATCCGGATGAATGGGATCCCTGCAGGAGCTTGGTCGGTGACAAACCGTCTGGAATGGCGATTCCTGCTGGTTGCCCGAAAGCAAGGAGGTAGCGTGTTCCGGTCACCCTCAGCCTTCACCTCACTTGTCGCTGAGCTGATCAGCGGGGAGTGGAGTCCCAGAAGCGGTAATTCATCTTGTCCTCCATCGCTTTGATCTGCTGTGCGACCTTCACGAGAGTCTCGTGGGGCAACTTTCCTGCGCGGGCTTGGGCTTGCACGTTGGCCAAGAGATCTTTCCGCTGCTTGTCGCGATAGCGGTTCAGCATTAGGCCAGCGATGAGCGCATGAGACTGCATAGCAATCATTTCCTTGTATTCATGAAGGAATGGAACGAATGGCCGCACGGTCTGGGTTATGTCCTGGCACTCCTTCCCCTTGTCGGCCAGCTGATCGAAGTGGCATGGATTGACTAGGACGCCCTTTGGAATCTTGAGGCATCGAACATTGCTGCTCTGTAAGACCTTGCTTACCAGCTCTGAGCAATACGAAAACTTGGCTCCGGAGCCTTTTTTAGGGCGGATACTGTAGGGCTGGTCGATATAGTAGGCGCACCGCGATAGCATGGTTTCACGGTTGTCATCGTTGACCGCGTTAAAGCGAATGATTCGCCAGTTGTCCTCTACGTCTGCAAGCACCTCGGCAATGGTACGGTGCTTGACGCCCGCGCCTGGGTTAGCGTCAACGCAGATAAAGTCTGCATGCACCATCGCGACATGACTGGCTCGTGCTTTGAGGTAGAAAGGCAGCTGTGCAGCAACCAACAGCTTGGATTTGAGCTTTTTGCCGGTCACTAGAATGATGTCACCGCTTTGCAGCACGCCATCAAATTCCTTCATTTTTGTGAAGTAATCGTTCGGTTCCCCTCGGATCATCGCCCGATACACCGGCAGTTGGTGCTCTGGGATGCCACTGATCAGCCCCATCCCGTCCAGGTCTTTGTCGGAGAGTGCCTTCATTTCGCAGAGTGCTTTTTCGGCGGTTTCTTCGTTACCCATCACTTTGAATACATCTGCGCGAGCTTCGTTTAGCACCATGTCCAAAAGTCCCTGAGGGATAGTCATGTCTACTTCCTTTTAGTGGTATGGCACAGCGCCGTAGTGCGAGAGCATTCCACTTCTCTGCTGCGGCGTCAAAGAGTGTGCAGGTAAGCACGTAATTCGTTGTCGGATGGCCACTTTCACGTCACATGCTCATGTTCTTGGAGTTGGCAGGGCCGGGCAGCGGTCTGACGCTAATCACGACTTGGGCAGTCGTCGAAGGTGGCATGGCTGCCGCGTTTTTCTGCACGCTTCGTGCCGGATGCTCAATGCCACCACTGACCCCCAGTCGTGGACGGCTGTGGATCCTGCAACGCTGTCCAGTCGTTTTAGCAAACTCTGTAAGTGATGGTATGGGTCGGCTGTCATCGATGTCTTTACGGACTTCCACTTGTCAGTATTCATCGCAAGCGGAGCGCGCAGGCGCGCGGATGAAAGCCCGGAGGGCCAAGACGCGGCGGTTCAGCGGCTTGGTTCACGACATCCGGCCCCCGTTAGGGCGCGCCCTTAACTGACTATGCTATTTAAAGGCATTTCAGCAGCCGTTCTAAAGTTGGATGCTCCCACGTGCTCAGTAGAGCCACAGGGTCAGTGCCGTATCGATCACCCGAGTCGAACGACCAACGCCGTCCATCGGTGCTAACGCATGCTTCGCAGTAATCGAGCTCATCACAGTAATTGAAGATCGTCATGCTCCATCCCTCGACGTCGATCATGAACATCCCGGCATTGAGCTCGTCCCAAGTCTGAGAGCATACGCTGATCATCGTGCGTCGCCCAAAGATCGCATCCCGCAGTACCTGGCAAACCTCCCTTGCTGCGAGCGCACGCGTAGGTTCGCAGGGCAATCGGTTAAAGTCATAAAAGAAACCAGCCGGCTTTGATCGTTTAACCAAAGGTACACCGGCATGCATCAACCAGGTACTCACAGGGAGGAGAAGATGAAGCTATCTTTGGACTGTGAATTCACTCAGCTCAACCAGAATATAAAGCTGGTCTCGTTATCATTGGTCTCAGAAGCCAGAGACATGTAGAACTGACCGATACCTACAAGATCGAAGACTGCAGTGACTTCGTAATCCAGCATGTTTGGGCGCACTTGGATCAGCTCCGCTATGGAAGGTCACTCGTGGATGCTCAAGCTGCGCTGAGGGTTTTCCTGGGCGGTTTAGACGGCCAACTGGATGTCTGCTCGGACGCGCCAGAGTGGGACTGGGAGTTTTTCTGCCAGCTTGCGTATGCGGATCACAAGTGGCCGAGTCATTTGGAGAACAGGCCTACCAATCTCCTCCACTTGTTCAGGCATTTTGAAGCCGACGACATAGGTGATATTGCGCTTCCCGAACTTCCACATCATGCCTTGCTCGATGCCCGGCTCCTCGCCCCATATTTACCAACGCTTGGTAGCACGCCGACAGTCGCTGAGCATAGAAGATAGGAAGGACGCTGAGCATGATGCTAGGGCTGTCCTGCTATCGCACCTTCCAGCCTTGGCTCGGCTGCGAGGACACTAAATGAACCGTACGGTCATCGCACGAATCGCTTAAGTGACAGTCGACTCGCTATCACTTGCTCTCGTATCTCGTCGGGGTCAATCGACATACCGCCGTCCGGTGTCACGCGCAGAGATTTCAGATTGTTGAGGGCCGCTATGAACGCACGATCTCTCGCTTGCTCTGAGCTTGGTCTTTTGTCTTTCAAGAAAAGAGCCATGCATCGCTCGAACATTTTCATACCGCGCTCCACTGCCCATGAACTATGGAACGCATCTTCAGCGAAGGGGCGGAAAATGTCGTGGCTTTTTCGTCCAGCCTGTCATGTGGCCTCATCAGTTGAGCCCGTGTGCTCCTCGTGTGTGAGTGACGAAGGTGCCACCGCTGACAAGCTAAATGTCACTCAAACAGCGTGGTCTATGTCGGCTGCATCACTACACGAGAGCCCCTCAAATGAAGCCTTCTGATGCCATCAAAGGTAGGGCAGTTGAGATCAGAAAGATCATAGAGTCCTACGGATTTGTGGCGCCCGGGATTTTTGGATCGACAGCGCGCGCAGAGGATCGGGAGGGAAGTGATCTCGACCTGCTAGCGACCATCCCAGAGGGAATGGTCGGTCTGATTTCGCTGTTCGACATCGCCGACATGCAGGATGAGCTCGAGCAGATGCTCGGCGTGGTTGTTGATTTTAATGTCGAAAACAACATGCCAGAAATCTACAGGGCGTCGATTGAGCTTGAGGTGATCAAGCTGTAGTAGGGATTCCTAATTGGCCATTTTACTGACTTAACCGGACGAGTTAAATGGTTGAGCGAGTAGCAGCTAGGTACTCGACCACTTGTTCGAGTCCCGCTCGGCATGCGATGAGATCGCGTGGTCGACCACTCAGACCTCGATTCAAGCTGCTTAGCCACACCTTTGCATTTTGCTCGTTTCCTGCAACGGCGAGCAGTGATTGATACAACTCAACCATGAGCACGGCCCGGCTCCACGCTTCGGTGCTAGGTTTGAGTTGCTCATGTCCGTTACGTAGACGCAGCACAGTGGAAACCTGCTCGCCCAGGACAGCTGACAGATCAGTGTCATCAAGACCTAAGCTTTCTCCGGCTCGGATAAAAGCTTTGCTAAGCACAGCGTTTTCTGCGATCGATGTGACTGATTTCATGCTCCACCATATGATCTGTGATGGCCGAGTTTAATTATCCGTCTTCATTGAACAGTATGGCCGCTTCTGATCGGTGAACGGCTCCGTCAGCCAGCATCAATGGTCTGTAACGTAGTTTTGTGCTTTGTAACTCTGCTTACGTTACAGCGCACAAAACTACGTTACAGACCTCAAAGGGCGAGGGGGCGAAGGCAGGCGGAGCGCGCAGGCGTGCGGATGGAAGCCCGTCAGGGCCAAGACCGGCGCCTCGCGCCAAGGCTTGGTTTACGACAGCCATCCCCGACCAAGGGCACGCCCAAAATCATCGCCTCTCACCAGCCTGCATAATGAGTAACCATATTGCCCCAATCCGAGAGCGCCGGCCCGTCGCTGCGAAGGATATCCATTGCGGCAGCCGCATGGATTTTGGTCGGACAGCCCCCAGTCAAATATGTCTTATCTTTGCCCTGGCAGTACAAGTGCATTATCGTTAAAACCATGACTTGTTGCAGGGGCGACATGGCGCGATAGCTCTTCCGCATATCCTTCATGGATTCTGAGTTAAGCTCTTGATCGCCTGACCAGTTGAAACCTCGAGGCCGCAAGTTGTAATGCCAGCCTGGACTGCCCCAAGCCCGCTCGACACGCTCAAAACAACCTTCAAGCGAGTAGGCCTCTACGATGCCCCAAACTGCTTGTCCAAAAATATTTCCACGTTCTGATGCACTGGGAAACGTAGGGATGGAAGCACCGCAAACCATCGCCAACGCCGTGTGCTCAATACCATCCATGCAGGGCACTTTGTCTACCATGTCGACCAGCGCCCAGTCAGGGAAACGGCCAGCAGCAAACGTGGCGTTAACTGCTGCGTAGGCCGCCAAGGCTACTGGTTCTCGCGAGTGATGGATGTAGGAGTGGCTGACGGTTTGAACATTCGTGAATGCCCATACACCTGCCGAGGGCTGATGGACGCCAATATCAGACAGAAGTCCTTTGGCTTGGTTAACGTAGTTATTGTTCATGTCGATCTCCTAGCTTCACTTTGTGGTCGAGCGATTGCAAAATGTTAAAATTTGACGAAGCAGTTCTTCGAGCTGTCGATGCTCGTTTGAGGATAAAAACCCCACTGGATCAAGCGCATCTTTTGAGCTGAGCTCATACTTTTTACTGTCAGGGGAAATGCAGTTGTCGCAGTAATCGAAATCACCGCAGTCAATAAACAATGTGATAAGAAATTTACTAATTATTTAATGGTTGACAGACGATCCGTTAGGAACAAAATCGATGACGTTCGTGTGCTTTTTCCACCGCTGCTCATAATCGTCAATCTGATCGAGGAGGAACAGCTCGCGGGCTAGGGCGGCTTTCCACAACTCTTCAAAACGCTCGGATTCATTACGGAGCTGTGCGAGTCGAGCCTTCAGTTGGGTCACTTGACCATTTTTTTTGGCGCTCTTTTCTTTCTGAACGGCGGCGTAATGCTCGATATCTGCGATAAGCTGCGCGTAAATTTCACGATCTTTCCTGATTAGACTTGGATCCTTGCCGGCCTCGAGCGCTACAGTGCGGAACGAAATGCGGGTGCCTTTTTCGACCCGCTCCGGCTTGTTGTTAGCTAGGCGGAGTAGGGCGTCGTAAAGTTCTTGTAAGCCTGTGCCTTTAATATTGGTATTCATAAGTCTGCTTAGTTCAAATGGCTGAGTATTACTTCGTAGTCTTTGATGTTGCGTTGCTCCATCCTGTACTCGAAGGATTTTGGATCAAGATCCATGAGATCAATCTGGGCGTGCTCAATGACGGACTTGACATTGCTTGCTTTGAGCACGGAACTGGCGCACCCGAAGCAGTTCGTGAAATTGCCATGAGCTCGTTCGTTACAAGGTTTGCTACTTGCACACCCACCCAGTGGGGTTCGTTGGTAAGAAATCAGGCCTTTTTTGGCCTTTTGCATGGTTTCATCAGCAGTTTGTCGGTAAATAATTCTATCGGGGTCATTCGCTTTGCTCATCGTTGTTACACGCTCACCATGGCCACCATGCAGCTTCTCGCTCGAATACAAAACATCATGTAGATATGAAATCCACTGCGCGTCATTCATGGCATTTTGGAATTCTTTCGCAAGCTCGGGACTTTTCAACTTCATGTTGTACCCGCCCGCAGAGCAACCGCGTTGATAGTAAATGCTCATGGACTCGGTAAGGTGGGTCAAGAGTCTTTTGAGCTCAGGAATATCGAGGACTTGGCTTTGAGCGCCGAAAACAGCCATAGTCCTGCGGAACTGATGTGATGCGATTTTCCATGGTTTACCTACCTTGTATTTTGGATCTGAGCGCCAGTCTGCAAGCGGGTCGATTGTCTCAAGCTGAAGGATGTCTGCTTCTTCAATAAAGATGGGCGGAAGGTACTTTTCATATCGCGTAAAATCTTTGATAATCACCGTTTTCCCAGGGTCGGTCTTACAAAACGGTAAAAAACTCGGCGTCAGAAGTAAGCAGTCGCTACCAGCTGTATCTCGAGGTACATGAGGGGCGATGATAGATTTAATTAACTGCAGGCTCTTAATTGGTTCAGAAATTAGCTCATTGGCAATCCAAGCAGTATCCTTAATAGTTCCCGATAGCTTTGTTGAAATACCCATCAGATAGATTCCCTTTGAACTCCAACCCTCGGCTGGTTTAATGCACTCGTCTTCCAGTAGTTTGGCCTCGTGATCTCTCACTAAAGTGTAAATGTGAATCAGGCATTTGGCGCAGTGCTGTACAAGGGAAATATGCCGTACTAAGTTATCGGAGTGTCGAATTTTATATTTTTCGCAGAAATTCGTGAGGTTGTGATCGCTCAGTGCTTTGGAAAAATTTTTACTTTTTTGTTTCTGTTCTGATAGTTTTTCGGCAGTCGTGTGATATCTGCTGGCTTTACTTATGTCTCGACCGTACAGTGGGTTTTCGGCTAATTTTGCTGCGAGCAATTTAATACTATCGCCGTGCTTAAGAAAGTCTAGTGTAATGTCGTTGTAGTGATGGTAGCGAGCATGGAGGATGCGACTTGGAATAACGGGTGTCTGTTTTTCGTTGTCATATCTGGCGCTACCTCGTTGATGTAACGCTTGAAACAAATGTTTGTGTGGTTTTAGTATTAGTTTATTTGAAGTTAATTTTATATAGTCTCTTAACATTTTTGTTATGTTGGATGCGTGGTTGACTTGTATTTTGTTTACGAAGTCAATGTGCGCAGGTGAAGATATAATTTCCTGAAGCGTAATGTTTTTTTCGTCCGCGCATTTTGTCAGAGTACGCAGAGCGTTAAATGACAATCTAATACTTGAAATTCTTAACGCTTTACCCTGAAAGTTTAGTGAGAAAATTTTTGTAGCTAGCAGCAACTGCGAGGTTTTGATATTGTTTGTGTTGAAGATTGCCTGGGATCTATATGACTGAAAGTCAAGTGAGGTCGAGTCAGTGGGCACGAGACGCAGCTGGGGGAAATCCCAATACAATTCCCGAAGTAAAACTGGTTGCCCGTTTAGGCGATAGCTGATGATGCTGGAGTCGCAAAGATTATTCAAATCCATCCCGATATGAGCAACATTTATTTTATCGTTCGGAATTTGCTCATTTATTAAGCTTTCGGTACTATGTGCGTTACTATTCATACTATTACCTTCAAGCGGATGAGCCGCTCTAAATGTCGTTCCCAATAGTCGGTTAACGTGTTGTTCAGATATACATCTTCTCGCAAGTCTTTTAGGGTTTGGCCCAGTGAAGGATTCACGACTAGCATTTCATGCAGGAGTTGATCAATTTTTTTCAGTGTGGGCCCGTGGATTAACTCGAAGTGTGTGAGGCTGGCGCTCGATTGGATCATTTGTTTGGTGACAAATTCTAGACTTATCAGTTTCCAAGCATCGTCACGGTTTGCATGCACCTTGTGGTGAGCGCAATTTAAACAGCCAACTTCGCTTTTACAGTCCGGTTCAGTGGTGATTTGCGCAATGTTGATTTTCTGCGGTGCACCCTCACTTGAACACCCCCCAACGGGGGTCAAACAGGGGTGTGGGCTACCAAAGAACTCATTAACCGCTGCGTGAAACTTACCAATCTGATCCACCGCATTCTTCTCACCCGCCTTTAAATAGTTGGATCTTTGCGTGCGCTCGCTGTGCCCGAGGAGAATTCGAGAGGCTTCGTGGCCGTGATTTTTTGCCACATAGCTATCTTTGTAGTTTCTAAAACTTTGATAGCTAAGACATGGCACAGTTGGGTCAATGAATCTGCATACGCGATCATATAGACGGCGGAGTATGTTAGTATCAAGTATTCTGTAATTTGACATACTGTTGCCGTCAAAGCCTACGAAGAGGTAGGGGTGGTCATTACCCATGCATAAGTAGTCTCTCAGTTGGACATATTTTTTGAAGTGTTTGATGAAGTCAGCTTTGACGCGAACTGAAATTTCTTTGTTGTTAGCCCGAAATTTTATGGATCTCATGCCGATTTCTTCATCTTGAGTTACTATATATTTGGCATCCCACGGTAGTTCGCGCAAGGGGGATTCATTAATTGCGGTTGCTGCAACAAACATCGCGACAAAACAGTCGTGGGCAAATCTTGCCAAAGATGCTCGATATTTGTTGTTTTTGGATGAGTTGGCTAGTTCTAATCTCGACTCATATGATTTTTTTGCCTGAAAATAATAATTGTCATAGTTTCCACTGCGGCGGGCTTTATATTCTTCGAAAGTCCTCATGCAAGCTTTGCTGTAGTCAAAAGACAAAGACCCAGCAGTCCGCGCTCCGCCTTTACCGAGAATTTTGCTGGTGATTAGCGTGTATTTATCGTCCGCTACTATCCAGGCATAATCGTCTTTGATTTTTAACTTGTATGGGATTTGCTCTTCTTTTGTTAAGAAATCCGTGAGCCCGATGAATAGGGGTTCGTATGTCTGGAGGAGATATTTTACCGATTCTAGACTCGGGGGCTCGATTTCCTTCGTAGCTTTGTTGTGAGGTCGTACAATTAGAGGTAGTTTCGTGAACAGATAGCTTTCCTCCGGGAACATTTGTTCTCCGCAAGTCTTGCATACTGTCTGCATACGCCTGCGCGTGTCGTATTCTCTATGATCGCCATTTAGGTGTTGAGTGAAGGCAACCAAGGCATCGTGATATAACTCAGGCGTGTTAAGAAAATTTTCAAGTCCGTTAGCCTCGCACCATTTTGCCATGATTACCCAATCCGCAATTGCGGAATAGGCAGAGCTTAGAGCTGTTTTGGTGAGGCTCATGCTGATGATGTGGCTAGCGAGGTTTTTTATCCTCGCTAGTCGCTTGGGTAGGCGAGTTGATAACTTAACTTTTCTCCTTGCTCTGCTACCCGAACGTTCGCCAAAGCAAAAAGCTCCAAAATCAAAAGCATGTCGATGGCTGAACCGGACAAGAATTGATTCGATAGGATTTTTTTCCAGCATATTTTGGGCTTCGGTAAGTAATTCTGCGTAGTTAACCTGGACGTCCAGACGAATTTCGCAATAAGATCTGTCGTCCATTATTGATTTTCTATAAGGCTCAGGATGTGCTTTTGATAATCTGTATCAGCCTCGTGCACCAATTGGTTAATCCTCCTGTAGTCCAAGTAACTCATGGTGGTTTTGCGGCTCGAATGGTGCAGACGCTTGGCAACGTAATCGATCAATTCTAGGTAGCCAATCTTGCCTTGTGTCAGGAGCTCTCTGCGCTCTTCTACCAAATTCATTCCGAAAGAAGCCCTTAAGTCGTGGAAACTAAATTTAAAGTTATGGCCGCGTGCTTTGATTAGCGGCAATAACGTGTCTCTCATAAATTTTCGTACAGCAGAACCCTTTTCATGGTTCTTGTATTTGTGTTTGTCAAGCTGGCTCACATACAAAGGCTTTCCGCTCCTACTCAAAAAAATGTATTGTTCAGTTTCATCTCTTTCCAGTGCTTGCTTTTTACGGCCCTGGTAGCGTTCGGATTGGAGATAGGTAAAAAGTCGATGATGCACCCAGCCAGGTACTTGAATATTCTGTCGCTTACCATATTTTGTATCTACGAGTGAGCCTTCCCCCGCTTTGATTGGGTATGTGGCGATGTCATTTGCATAGGCGTCGATCACATTGCCGATACGTATTGTTAGTACTGTTTGGATTCGCATTCCTGAGAAGAGCGCCAACAGAAACGCGAGCAGCATTTCTGTATTGCCTACCATAATCAGTCCTTCAATGACTGCATCCTGCTCAAACTTGTTCAAGGGCCGTAGCTTTCCTCCGTCGTAAATGAAGTCACTCGTCTCTTCCTTGTTTTTTGGGAAGGTTAGGTCTGTAGTGATGACCTCTCGGAATCGCGTTACGCCGTATCTATCGGTGCGGGTGATATGGGAAATCTTTTCTTTCCAAGGTGGTTTCGTCGGAATGTAATTTCGATACGTCATTCTCCATCGATAGTAGCGGATCATTGAGCGGATCTTGTTGTTAACGCCTTCCGCATCTATCTCGTTTCGTGCAATAGCTAACTTGAAGTGGGCTTTAAAGACGTACGTCGGCCTTTCAAATTCCCTTCCTTTGAAATCGAGATGATCTTGATTGTGAGCGTGCATCACATTCATGAATTCTCTGAGGTTGACAGCCTCAGCGCCTAAAGTCTGGTCAGAAAGTTTAGGGTACTGTCCGGCCCGCCATAATAGAAAAAGGTTCCCCTCCACCCAGGGAGTGCCATCTGGTTGAAGAATGATCTTCATTCCTTGGATGTAGTTTTCGTCTTGGTACCGCACCGGGTAAAAAAAGGGAGGCTCTGTTGGGAGTGAGATCATCGATTCAATTGGGTCTTCGTAGCACTTGGTGAAAGGAGTAAGAGCTTTAAGTTCCACTGTTGTGTACATAGCGAGCTTGCAAGTTAGATTTCAGGGGGAAGCCTGAGTTTCCGCTCTGGCTCGATTTAGGTAAGCCAAAAGATTAGCGGCGTTTAAAACTTTTGCAACATGTATTTTTATTGCTGGTTGCGATGGTGCATTTTAATTTTAATATATTGTCATGGTCTTTTTTGTTTGTTGCGCTAGTTTTTTATTAGGGTTGTGGGCGCTGGCTCTGCTGGAGGCCGCGTAATACCTAGAGGGAGGTTTTTTTATTTTTAATCAATTGACTCTGGAATATATCGACATGTCTGTAAATAATGAGTTAATCCGGTTTGTGAGTCCCTTGTATACGTCGATTCTAGGAGGTTATGGGAGGTGGCTGATGCATGTCTAAGCTCGCAATGCCTTTCAAGCAACGTGATTGAAGGGCTGGGCATTACTCTTGGCTGTAAACGAATTAATTACGTCAATTGCCAAGCCTTCTTCTGAGTCGATGTTTAAGGTTAATTGCCAAATAGAATTTATATCGCTAGAGAAAATTCGACGGGCGAAATTTTTTTTACATTTTTCGCTCTTTGGCCATTCATCCACGCCTCTCGGCGCATGCCTCGACGCCTCAGAGCATCGAGTTGTGGGGGCAACTACTGTGTGGTCATCCTGGGAGACGGCTAGACTAGCCTGAAACTTCCAGGTGACATGGCTCGCTTGGGCCTTAGTGACATGGGCTCGAAGCTCAGGAAAGTAGTGCGACTCTCGCCAAATGAGGAGCCTACCCTGGATGGTGCTGGTGCTGGTGCTGGTGCTGGTGCTGGTGCTGGTGGTGCTTATTTAATCATCGGCCTTCATTATGTTGACATGCGCGGCGAAGATGGTATCCGGGCCCAAGCTCTGACCCAAGCTATGACGAAGATGGTGAGCAGCACGGCGAACTCGCTCATGAAGGAGACTACTAGCCCCGCTCGTAGGGGCACCAAGGCGTCGACGGGCGCTGCGTTCAAGCTGACCTAATCAATGTGGAAGGCTAGTGGCGTAACTGTCCAACAAGGGGCTGTAGCAAGCGTCGACCAAACTTTCACCCATCTAGGCGAAGCCCCAAGCTGCCCTTAGGCAAATAACTCTGAGTGCGCTGCACCTGAATGACCTTGCGTTGATAAGGGTGCTTCTGCACGACGATGAGTGTTGGTGGCCTTCGATATCTAACGTCTTTAAGGAGGCTATCGACTTCTAACTCTTAGAAAGGTGGTCTGCATTTTTGGCTTTGGATATCTAATAAGAAGCAACACACCCGCGCCCCTGTCGAGCACCGCCAGAACCAATTGAAGCTGCCTGAAGTGGACGTGTTCAAAAAAGTGGAATGACCAACTCGCTCACGGAGTGCCCCATCCTCTGAGCTCTTGCTCAAGAAAATCTGGCTCTATTTACCTACCCTTCGCGGGGTGCGATCAAGAGTGTCAGCGAAGGCGGTACACTAGGCCGCAGAGGGATGTGTTCTGCACGATTGGTAGAGAAGATGGTGGTGCTCAGGTTGGCTAAAGCTGCATCACAGCATACAGGCCTGTTGCTGTCCGGATTGCCGCGAACTCACGATACGTCGAAGTTGAATTCAACTCACGCGTAATTCTGCACTTTGACCGTGTGCAACGTGATGTCGACCACGTCGCCATCGGCGCCGACTTGTGGCATTTCGATCCAGTCGCCGACGCGCAGCATGTCGTTGCTGGTCAGCTGCACGCTGGCGACGAACGACAGCAGCGTGTCCTTGTAGACCAACAGAATCACCGCCGACATCGCACCCAGACCCGACAGCAGCAACAGCGGCGAGCGGTCGATCAGGGTGGCGACGATGATGATCGCGCCGAACACGTACAAGACCATCTTCGCCAGTTGCACGTAGCCTTTGATCGAGCGTGTACGCGCATGCTCGGTGCGCGCGTAGATGTCGAGCAGGGCGTTGAGCAGGGCGCTGACCGCCAGCAGCAGGAACAGGATGGTGAAGGCCAGCGCGACGTTGCCGAGGAAATTCATCGCGTTTTTGCTCAGCTCCGGCACCAGGTGCAGGCCGAACTGGATCACCAGCGACGGCGTCATCTGCGCCAGTCGTTGAAACACCTTGTTGTGGCGAAAGTCGTTGATCCAGTGCAGCGCCGGCTGGCGGCCGAGCATGCGGCTGGCGTGCAGGATCAGGTAACGCGCCACTCGCCCGAGCACCAGCGCAATGACCAGCAGCACCAGCAGCGCCAGTCCCGATTGCAGAAGTGGGTGCTCTTCGAGCGTGCCCCAGAGGCCTTGGGCTTTGAGCCAGAGCTGTTTGATATCCATAAGCGAAACGTTTCTTCTGTAAGACGCGAGGGCCGATTAGAGCATTTAAGACGCTGTGTATTGCAGCGAGTGACAAATCGGGCAACAAAAAAACCACTGATTGTCGGCGTTTGCACAAAGAAACTCGGCCTGAGCGCTCGAAACCGGTAACCTATGCAGCTGTTTTTTTGCATATCTTCGAGGTAGCACCCGTGTTTTCCCAATTCGCCCTGCACGAACGCCTGCTCAAAGCCGTGGCCGAGCTGAAATTTGTCGAGCCAACGCCAGTGCAAGCCGCGGCCATCCCGCTGGCGCTCCAAGGGCGTGATCTGCGGGTGACGGCGCAAACCGGTAGCGGCAAAACCGCCGCTTTCGTCCTGCCGATTCTCAATCGCCTGATCGGCCCGGCGAAGATCCGCGTGAGCATCAAGACGCTGATCCTGCTGCCAACCCGTGAACTGGCCCAGCAGACTTTGAAGGAAGTCGAACGCTTCTCGCAGTTCACCTTCATCAAGTCCGGCCTGATCACTGGCGGCGAAGACTTTAAAGTCCAGGCCGCAATGCTGCGCAAAGTGCCGGACATCCTCATCGGCACTCCGGGGCGGATGATCGAGCAGCTCAACGCTGGCAACCTCGACCTGAAAGAAGTCGAAGTGCTGGTGCTCGACGAGGCCGACCGCATGCTCGACATGGGATTCGCCGAGGACGTGCAGCGTCTGGTCGATGAGTGCCCGAACCGTCAGCAGACCATGCTGTTCTCCGCCACCACCGGCGGTTCCGGCCTGCGCGAGATGATCGCCAAGGTCCTGAACAACCCGGAGCACCTGCAGCTCAACGCGGTCAGCCAGCTCAACTCGACGACTCGTCAGCAAATCATCACCGCCGACCACAATCAGCACAAAGAGCAGATTGTGAACTGGCTGCTGGCCAACGAGACCTACCAGAAAGCCATCGTCTTCACCAACACCCGCGCCATGGCCGACCGCATCTACGGCCGCCTCGTGGCTCAGGAATACAAAGCGTTCGTGCTGCATGGCGAGAAAGACCAGAAGGATCGCAAACTGGCGATCGATCGTCTGAAGCAGGGCGGTGTAAAGATCCTCGTCGCGACTGACGTTGCGGCCCGTGGTCTGGACGTCGACGGTCTGGATCTGGTGATCAACTTCGACATGCCACGCAGCGGCGACGAATACGTGCACCGCATCGGTCGTACCGGCCGTGCCGGCAACGATGGCCTGGCGATCTCGCTGATCTGCCACGGCGACTGGAACCTGATGTCGAGCATCGAGCGCTACCTGAAGCAAAGCTTCGAGCGCCGCACGATCAAGGAAGTCAAAGGCACCTACGGCGGGCCGAAAAAGGTCAAGGCCTCGGGCAAAGCCGTCGGCGTGAAAAAGAAAAAGACCGATGCCAAGGGCGACAAAAAGAAAACCGCCGCCAAGACGCCGACCAAGCGCAAGAGCGTGAATCGGCCGAAACCGGATTCTCTGGTGAGCAGCGACGGCATGGCCCCGCTCAAGCGCCGCAAGCCAGCCGAGCCAGCGGCTGAGTAAGCTTTAGCAGTGCACATAAAAAACCGGACATCGTCCGGTTTTTTTTCGCCTCAACTGTCGGCTTTTTTCTCCGCCGACCCCAGTTCCTTCAAACGCTGATCGATCAACTGGCACTTGTCCGGCAGATCGGCGCTGGCCGTGCCCAGATCCATTTTCTGCAACTCGGCGTTGATCTCCTTGGCTTTCTCCGGATTCTGCTCGGTAAGCTTCGAGACTTCCTTGGCCAGTTGCTCGCGTTTGATCGTCGCCTCTTCCGGCGTGCAGGCCCAGACGGGCAGGGCGCAGGCAAGGGTGGCGGCGAGGAACAGCTTGATCAGGGTTTTCATGGGCAGGCCTCAGTTCCGGTTAAGGCGGGTAATCGGTTGAGGGCTGAAGCTTGGTAAAAGTTCAGTAAGCAGCAGGAATGCGGATCAAAAGTTCGCTTCAGCTATCGACGTGCCGATGCAGTGATCAAATATATCGACAAGAGGTTGCTCAACTCCGTAGAAGGAGTGAATGCATGCGTCAATCCACCCTTGGCGGTCCACCGAATGCCAATCGATCGAATAACCTGCGTTGTAAATGATGTATTCAAAGACGATACGCTGGGTTCGTCCGTTACCCTCTCTGAACGGGTGGGCAACGTTGATATTTCCATACATCTGGGCCACTGAGTGGATGAGGTGATCACGTGAGTAGTCCTCGAACCAGCCTGCATCGGCCATTTTCGAAAACTCCTTTGCGACCTCGCGCTCAATGAATTCCGGGCTGCAAAAACGGGTGCTGCCCTTGCTGATTGCCAGCGTGCGGATCTCACCAGCCCAGGAATAGATTTTGTCAAATAAGGTGCGGTGAACGTCTTTCAACGTAGCAAGACTGTATGGGGGCGGAATGAATTCCAGTTTCGCAGCAGCTAATTCGTTGATATAGCGTTCGGCCTCATCCAAATCCTCTGCGGTGCGCAAATCGAGCAGATTGATCAGTACGTCTGACCCCGGATAGCAATCCGGGGCCTGGTCAGCACCGTATTTGCCACTGCTCAAACTTTTACGTGCCGGACGGCTTTCAAGGCAGCCTCCCGAGTAGGGAGTTTGATCTCCCCATCGCAAGGAGAAGGAGCGAAGCCTTCCAGGCGCAAACTGGCTGCGAAGTTGGCTCTGCGATGCTTGGCGAACCAGATTTTCTTGGTTTCTAAACTCAGCTTTTCCATCTTGCCCCCTTAATGTCAGGTGCGCCTATTGTAGCGGAGGAATGTCCGAAGGGCCCCGATGACTTAGCATCGCACATTCACAGGTGCTGCTGAATCCGCTTGTCGGGCCTCTCTGGGCAGAAGTGCACCGGGGGAGTCCATGCACGGATCGCGCTCAAGACCGCTGCTCACCCTGACAGCACCCCGACTTCGGCGCACCGTCATACCGATCATGATGCCGAACCCATTCCATGATCTCGTCTTCATTCCTGCCCTTGGGCGTCAGATCCAGATAGTGGTAAGCGCCAACCAGCATGTCCAGACCTCGGGCATAAGTGGAATAGGTGTGGAATACGTCGCCATCCGCGTTGCGATAAAACACGCTCAGCCCCGGCATTTCTTCCTCGGCGCTGTGGGTTTTTTCGTAGTTGTAGGTAGCCTTGCCCTCGGCGACGTCTTCAGCCCGGGCGCAGACGCCAAAGTCGTAATTGAAATCGCAACCTTCTGACGAGACCCAGTCAAATTTCCAGCCCATGCGTTGTTTGAATCCCTGAAACTCGTCGAACGGCGCGTGGGAAACGGCGACTACGGCGACGTCGTGATGGGCCAGGTGCTGGTTGGCGCCATCAATGTGGTCACTGAGGAACGAGCAGCCCTGGCAGCCTTGCTCCCAGCCTTTGGCAAACATGAAATGGTAGATGATCAACTGGCTGTTGTTGCCAAAGAGGTCGTTGAGCTTGAGCTCGCCGTTCGGCCCTTGAAAATGATAGTCCTTGTCGACCTTCACCCACGGCAAGGCGCGGCGCTCGGCGCTGAGGCGATCGCGTTCGCGGGTGAAGGCTTTTTCGTGGGCCAGATGCTGCTCGCGGGCGGCGAGCCATTCTTCGCGTGTTACCACCGGATGGTTTTCAACGTTCATGACGATGTCTCCTGCGGATTGAACCGGCTGTTTCAGCCTAGTCGTTCAACGTGCGAGGTAATCGACAGCCGCCGGTCGGCCGAGGCCTGAAATACTGCTGAACGGCTGCGCAGCGCTTCGGTCACAACCTTGAACGCGGCACAAAATCACCCGCACGGAGGTTGGATCAGGATGACGACTTATAACTGGGATTTGATTGAACGTTTGCTGCATGAAGTGCAGAACAGCGCTGGCCACAGCTTCGCACCCCGCGCTTATGCCGAAGACCATGCGGCCGAGAAAGCCAGCGCCGGCGAGCCGATCGACAATCTCGATCACTTGAAAACCCTGGCCTGTGATTATGAAAAGCTCTTGCTGGAGCGCGGATTCATCG
>Ga0308166_1000489_pt1 | contig 53465 bp, 47 predicted proteins | sample PhyCR2_2_FD_202137 | JGI IMG/M metagenome (GOLD analysis project Ga0308166, IMG submission 202137) | Phyllosphere microbial communities from UC Gill Tract Community Farm, Albany, California, United States - DLSLCC.R2 | ecosystem: Host-associated > Plants > Phyllosphere > Unclassified | place...
TCGCGCAGGAAGATCGCCGGCCTCGCCGCTGCCGCGCTCGCGGTAGCAGCAGTCGCCGTCCCGGGCGGTGTCTTCAGCGCGCCGGCTGCGCAGGCGGCCGAAACGATCGACTGCTCCGCCATCTATGCCATGAACTCGACCAACGGCTCCGGCAGCACGCTGTGGAGCATCGACACCGACAGCGGGGCGCAGACTGTGGTGGGGGAGATCTCTCCCGGGGCTGATCGGCTCTCGACGTTCAACGGGCTCGGCGTCGGGAAGACACCCGAGCATCCGGCCGGGCAGGCGTACGCCGTGCGCTCCGACACCTGGACGTTGAACCACGCCGGCGGCTTCGAGACGTTCGACTTCGCAACCGGGACCACCAGCAGCGTGGACGTCACCCGTCTGCCCGTCACCTGGACCACGACGCAGTCGCACGGTGCCGCGGACCCGCAGAGCTCCCGCTACTTCCATGGCAACGCCAATGGGGGCATCCTGACGCTCGACAGTCGTGACATCGCCACGGGCGAACGAGAAGGCCGCTTTCGAGTGAGCTTCGGCGCGAACCCGGCTCCCGGTCCGAACGGAGACATCGCTCTCGACCGCGCGGGCAACGTGTACATCGTGATGAGCGGTGCGAATGATGCAGCCATCTACGTCCTGGATGCGAACGACGTCGCCCCCGCGGCGACGGAGCCGTACCCGACAGCTCGCGCTCGCATGATCCAGACCTTCGCGGTCGCGGATTCCGGGGGCGTCGGTGTCAACGGGATCGCCTTCGACCGCGACGGCTACCTCAACGTCAGCACCGGACTCGAACTCCTGCGCGTCAACCCGATGTCGGGCGACGTGACCAGCAGAGTGACCTTCACCGAGTCCGGAGTCGTCGACCTGGCGTCCTGCGCCACTCCGAGCCATCTGACGCTGGAGAAGGACTTCCCTGAGGGCCGTGAATCCGGTGGCGACACCGATCAGGTGCGGCTGACGATGTCGGGATCGGGGCTGGAGAATCTGCAGGCGTTCACGACCGGAACCGCTGCCGGCGTGCAGAGTCAGCGCCTCACCGCGCCCGTGCTGCCCGGCGCGGTGATCACGATCGGTGAGTCCGGCACGGGCACGGACCCGACGAGATATCAGTCCTCGTGGAGCTGCGTGGATGAAGCCACCGGGATCCGGATCGCCTCGGGAACCGGCACCGGCGGCGAGGTCACCGTGCCCGCCGACAGCTCCGACGGGGTGGGGGTGCGTTGCACTTTCACGAACACACCGCGTGGTGATGGCGCGATCGCGCTGGTGAAGTCGGCCGACGTGTCGCACGCTCAGGTCGGCGACCTCATCACCTACTCGTTCGACCTGACCAACACCGGCACCTCCGATCTGAGCGACGTCACGGTCGATGAGACCGGCTTCACCGGCACCGGCACGCTCTCTTCCGTCGCATGTCCGTCGACGCCGCTCTCGCTCCCGGCAGGCGCGACCGTGTCCTGCACCGCGACGTACTCGCTGCAGCAGGAGGATGTCGACCGCGGGTCAGTGGAGAACACCGCGACGACGGCGGGCACCACGCCGACCGGCGTGCGTGTCGTCTCGCCTCCGTCGTCGGCGACCGTGCTCTCAGAGCAGTCTCCCGCGCTGGCGATCGTGAAATCGACCGACACCGAGTGGTTCGTGGACGGCAGCACGATCGACTATCTGTTCCTGGTCACCAACACCGGCAACGTCACTCTCACCGACGTCCGCGTCGATGAGACGGCCTTCACCGGGAACGGTGCCGTGTCGGCGGTCGACTGCCCCGCGGCATCCGCGTCTCTCGCACCGGGACAGTCGATGACCTGCACGGCCACCTACACGGTGCAGGAGGCCGATCTGGCCCTCGACACGGTCGACAACACCGCCCTGGCCGCGGGCAGCACCCCGGGCGGTGGCTCTGTGGAATCGGACCCGTCGACCGTGACCACGCCGCGTGGCGAGGTCGCGCTCGACCCCGAGGTGACCGAGCCCGAGGTGAGCGACCCGCAGCCGCCCGTCGCTGAGAATACCGACACTGAGAAGACCGACACCGCCCATGCGGACGGCTCCCTCGCGAATACCGGCCTCGACACCACCGGCACCCTCATCGCCGGCGCCGTGGCGCTTGCTCTCCTGACACTGGGGACCGTGTTGCTCGTGCGACGCGCCCGCAGACACCGGGCCTGAGCACAACCCAGACCGCCCCGGGGCTCGACATCCCCACCCCACCTCCTCGTCGAGCCCCGGGGTTCTGCGCGCGCTGCCGTCGTGCAGAATCGAGGGGTGGCGACCTCCGATCATCTCGACGACTCCGACGTCTACGACGCGCATCCCTCGGTCGCGTCGGGGACGGCGGTGCTGCTCCTTGCCGGGTCCAGCGGCAGAGTCGAGAGGGAGCGCGCCGACCTGCTCGCCGCGGGAGGCGTTCGCGTACGCGCGATCCGCTGGTTCGGCGGAGTCGGCCAGAGACCGGCGCCGCACGAGGTGCCGATAGAGCTCTTCCTCGCGCACCTCGACGAACTGCGGGCGGAGAGCGATCGGCTGGCGATCTTCGGCACCTCGTTCGGAGCCGAAGCGGCGCTCGTCACAGCCAGCAGGACTCGGCTCGACGCGACCATCGCCGTCGCTCCCTCCTCCGTCGTCTGGGCCGGATACGCCGATGGGAGATGGTCGTCGCACTGGACCTTCACAGGCCTGCCACTGCCCGCCGTGGCCTTCGACCCGTCCTGGTCTGCGTCGACGCAGCCGCCGGAGTACGTCGGCCTCTACACCGCGAGCCTCGAACGCGACCCCGTGCTCACGGCAGCCGCAACGATCCGCGTCGAGGACATCGCCGGAGAGCTGCTCCTGGTCGCCGGTGGTGACGACCGGGTGTGGCCGAGCACCCGCTTCGCCGCGGACATCGTGCGGCGCCGCGCGGATCACGGACTCCCCACCTCGGTCGTCACTCACCCCGCCGCAGGGCATCGGCTGCTGCTGCCCGGCGAGTCCGCACCGGTCGGCGGGGTGCGCATGGCCCGCGGAGGATCCGCTGCCGCCGACGCCGAGCTGGGTGCCATCGCCGCGGACGAGATCGCTCGCCTGCTCGACACCTGTTCCCCGTGAAGGTCCGGCCCCTCTCGAGCGGTACTCAGACGATCGGTGCGACCTCCACGTCGACCGCCCGGTCGGTGAACGCCGTCTTCGGCACGAACACAAGGATCGCGGCGGCGGCGAGCGCCGTGACGCCGCACACGATCCAGACGGTGAAGTAGCCGGCCAGGGAACCTGCCGTCCCCTCGGCAGCACCGGCCGTCGAGGTCACGCCGTTCAGCAGCGCGATGCCGAAGATGCATGAGGCGATAGCTCCGCCCACGGTCTTGACCGAGTTCGTCAGCCCCGTCGCGACACCCGTCTGCGTGGCCGGAGCCGCTGATGCCGCAGCGGCGGGAAGGGCTGCGACGAGCGCCCCGGACCCGAGGCCGACGACGACCATGTTCGTCACGACCTGGAGATAGGAGTCGTGGAAGGGCAGGAACAGCAGGAATCCGACGCCGACGAGCAGCGATGCGCCCATCAGGGTGACGCGCGGAGTCAGCAGCCGGGCGATCACCGGGAACAGCAGGGCGCCGGCGATCATCGCGATCAGATACAGGCCGATGATCAGCGAGGTGGCGAAGCCGGTGGTGCCGAGTCCGTACCCGTACACGCCGGGGTCGGTGCGAGCGAAGGTCGACAGCGGCGCCTGGGCGCCCAGCACGCTCACGCCGAACAGGCCGGCGGTGAGGAACACCGGACCGAGCGCCGGGGAGCGGAACATGCGCACGTCGATGACCGGGTCGTCGCACTGGAGCTCCCACAGCACGAAGGGGATCACGAGCAGGATGCCGAGCACGACGACGGCCCACGACCACGGATTGATCAGCCCGCCCTCGAGGCGCAGCAGGCTGAGTCCGCCGGTGAAGCAGATCAGCGCGATCGAGATCAGGACGACACCGACCGTGTCGAACACGCCACCGGTCGGGTCGGGCGACTCCTTCACCCCGAACAGGATCACGAAGAAGCACACGACGATGAGCACCGCGGGGATCAAGAGCACGACGGTCAGCGGCAGAACGTCGATGAGCGCGCCTCCGACGAGGGCGCCGATGATCGCGCCACCCTCCAGAGCAGCCACCAGGAGGCCTGCGGCCTTCGCCGTGATCGACGAGCGGCCCTCCATGCGACGGGAGCGCGACCAGATCAGAGCGATCTCGAGCGGCAGCCACACGACGTAGAAGCCCATCAGCGTCCAGCCGATGAGGAAGACAGGGAAGGAGTCGGTGAAGGGCAGCACGAGCGCGGCAGCGCCCGTGAGCGCCGTCGAGATCAACAGCATCCGCTTGTGTCCGACCATGTCGCCGAGCTTCGCGAACGCCGGCACGACGAGCGCCGAGAGCATGAGCTGCGTGCCCTCGAGCCAGTTGACGTCGGCGTCGTGGATGCCGAGGTGCCGCGCGATGTCGGTGAGCATCGGCGTGTAGTAGCCCTGCAGGACACCGCTGGTGAATTCGACGAAGGCCAGGAATCCGACGACCGTCGCCAGGGTGCCCAGAGTCCGACTGCGCGTCATCGCGGCTCCTCGATGAAAAGGCTGGTCCGGGCGCTCACGCGCCAGGGAAGGGTGAGATCACCCTAGCCGCTCGAGGAGAGCCCGATGGAACCGTTCCCCTCGCTCGAGAGCGGCGATCTCGACGTTCTCATCCACGCCATGGATCGACGCCCGTTGCGCGTTCGACATGTCGAGCGGGGCGAAGCGGTAGACCGCGGGGGCGAAGCGGTGGAAATGGCGCGAATCCGTCGCCGCCATCATCACGTACGGCACGGCCGGAACCCCCGGGTGCGAGACGGAGAGCGCGTCGGCCAGCAGTGCGAACTGGGCGTTGTCGGTCGGGGACTCGGGCGACGGCTCGCTCGCCTCCTCGACCTTCACCATCACCAGCGGATCGCGGATGCGTCGACGCACGCGGAGCACGGCCTGCTGCGTCGTCTCGCCCAGCGCGATCCTCAGGTTCACCGTCGCGGAAGCCTGCGAGGGCAGCACGTTCGCCGATGTCCCGCCGGACTGCATCGTGGGCGCCACGGTCGTGCGCACGAGGGCGGCCGGTTCACCGCCGAGCGCCGCGAAGAGCTGGCCCGTGAGGAACGGTGCGGATCCGAGCAGACGGAGAAGATGCCGAGCCGGCCCCGGCGTCTGGGCGCCGAGCTGTGTCAGCATCCGCCCGACGGCCCTCGAGGGTCGAGGGCGGAACGTCGAGGGGCCGAGCCGGTCGACGGCCCGCGCCACCCGACGCACGGCCGTGAGGGCAGGAGGCGCGGAAGCGTGGCCCCCCTCGCCGCGTGCCGACAGGGTGAGCGTCATGACGCCCTTCTCCCCCACGCCGATCATGGCCGCGCGTCCGGGCACGAACGGCAGCGGAGCATCGACCACCGCGCCACCCTCATCGACGACCAGCCACGGAACGATGCCGCGCTCGCGGAGCACTCGTGCGATCTCTTCCGCCGCCCGACCGTAGGTCTCCTCGTTACCCCCGAACGAGAGGTAGACGTCACGGGCGGGGTCGAAACCGTCGGCGAGCAGGTTCTCGACCGCTTCGAGCACGACGATCAACGGACCTTTGTCGTCGAGAGCGCCACGTCCGTAGACGATGCCGTCGGCGATGACACCGGCGAACGGCGGATGCGTCCAGGCGTCGCTCTCATCGACCGGGACCACGTCGTAGTGCGCCATGAGCACGACCGGCTCCTCGGCGACAGTGCCGATGCCCGCCCAGTGGAAGAGCAGTCCGAACTCGGTGTGCCGCTCGAGCGTCAGCCTCTCGTGGACGAGCGGATAGAGGTCGGCGATCAGCGTGACGAAGTCCTCGAACGGCTCGGATCCACGCTCCTCGAGCTCGGCCGAGACTGTCGGCAACTGGATCATCTGCGCAAGGCGCTCGGCGATTCCGGGGCGAGGTTCGGTCACGTCGGCCATCGTATCGCCGGGCTCCCCTGCCTCCGTCAGCTCTCCGGGCGCAGTTCGTGCCGTCTGATGCGTGGTCACGCGGCACGAACTGCGACCGGAACGACTCCTCCGTGTCACGCGAAGCGCACGGGACGCGAGACAATCGAGGTGTGAGTCTGTTTGCCCTGGCCCCCAAGCGCGGCCCGCGCTGGCACCTGGCGACGCAGGCGGCTCTGGGAATCGCCGTCCCGATCGCCGTCATGACCCTCCTCGGCGAACCGTCGCTCGGCTACATCGCGGCATCCGGAGCCTTCACCGTCCTGTTCGCCGGCACCGCGCCCGTGATCGACCGGGCGAGGATCCTCCCGTTCGTCGCCGCGGGCCTGATCCTCAGCGCAGCCCTCGGCGTCGCCCTCTCGGCGAGCGCCGTGCTCGTGAGCATCGGCGTCGTCGTGGTGGCGATCGTCAGCGCGGCTCTGGCGTTCGGCTTCCGGCTCGGTCCTCCTGGACCGCTCTTCTTCGTGCTGGTCTTCGGCCTCTCCGCCCACGTCATCGCCAGTTCGCCGATCGCACCGCTCGTCTACATCGCAGCGCTCGCAGCGGGGTGCCTGTTCTCATATCTGGTCGCGATGGCTCCGCTGCTTCTCCCCCGCTCTCGCACAATCGCCGCGCAACCGCTGCGCGAGCTGTTGCCCGGCCCCACCTTCACGGCCGACTCGCGCATGCTCGTCGTGCGGGTCGCCATCGTCGCCGTGGTCGGTGTGCTGCTGGGTCTGGTGATCGATCCGACGCGGACGTACTGGATCGTCGGTTCCGCCGTCGCGGTGATCGGTGTCGCCGCCGCGCGCCGCGCCGCCGTGCAGCGCGGACTCCATCGGATGCTCGGCACGGTCGTCGGCGCCGGCGTGTACGCGCTGCTCGCGCTGCTGCATCCGTCCGGCCTGTGGCTCGCGCTGCTGCTGGGCGCACTGCAGTTCACGATCGAGCTCGTCGTGGTGCGTCACTACGCCCTGGCGCTCGTCTTCATCACTCCGCTGGTGCTTCTGTTGACCGGCGCGGCGACCGGGGACATCGGATCGATGGACGTCGCCTTCGAGCGCATCGTCGACACCGTCGTCGGGGCGGCCCTCGGCGCCGTATCCGGACTGCTCCATCCTCGTGCCGCCGCCAAGACGGGCTGACTCTCGACGCCGCTCGGCGCCGCTCGACGCGGGTCGAACCGCGGGGCATACTCGCACCATGAGACGCGCACCTGAGATCGACGAGTATCACCGCAACCTCGCTCCGGAGGACCGCGAGGTCTGCGACCTGCTCGTCGCCGAGATAGAACGCGGCCTCCCCGAAGCTGCGGGCAAGGTGTGGCACGCGCATCCGGTCTGGTTCCTCGACGGCAATCCGGTCGTCGGCTACCACCGACTGAAGGATGCCGTACGTCTGATGTTCTGGAGCGGCCAGTCGTTCACGGGCGGCGGCCTCACCGCGTCCGGGACGTTCCAGGCGGCCGAAGCGAGGTATCTCGACGCCGCTGAGGTCGACACCACCGCCCTCGCCGGCTGGCTCGCCGAATCACGCCTGATCCAGTGGGACTACGAGCACATCCGCACGAATCGCGGGTTGGTGAAGCGCACCGAGTTCTGACCAGGTACCGGGAACACCCAGCGCACTCCGCCGGTTGCACAGGGAGGACCGAGAGGGAGCCCGATGGAACTGACGCTCGTCACATCCGCGTTCTGCGGAGCCTGCTCGCGCACCCGCTCGGTTCTCGCCGATGCCGCTCGATACCTGCCGGATGCCACCATCACCGAGATCGACGTCGCGCACGATCCCGACGCTGCCGAAGCGCTCGACATCCGCTTCACGCCGACCGTCATCATCCGCGACGCGTCGGGCGCCGAGGTGTTCCGCGCCGAAGGCGTGCCGACCGTGCCCCAGGTGCTCACTGCGGCGGTGAAGGCGCTGCCGTCCTGAGCCGCGGGACACGCTCTTGCGGATGTCCGACCCCCGGCGAAGAATGAGCGAGCAGCGGGGTCGTCGTCGACTCCGCATCACATGACTGGGGGCAAAACCATGGCGAATCTCAACCCGTATCTCTCATTCCGCACCGAGGCGCGACAGGCGATGGAGTTCTATCAGAGCGTGCTCGGCGGTGAGCTCGACATCAACGTCTTCGGCGAGTTCCCCGACATGGTCCAGAACCCGGATCAGAAGGATCTCGTGATGCACGCACAGCTCACGACCGATGACGGGCTCGTGCTCATGGCGTCGGACACACCCGACGGAATTCCGTTCGAGCCGCCGCAGGGCTTCTCGGTCTCGCTCAGCGGCAACTCGCAGGAGCGCACTCAGGTCGTCTGGGATGCACTGGCCGACGGTGCGGCCATCACGATGCCGCTCGACACCCCTCCGTGGGGCGGCACGTTCGGGATGCTCGTCGACCGCTTCGGCGTGCCATGGATGTTGCACGGCGACCCGGAATGACCCTGCTCAGGGTCGTCCGACCCGCTGCCGACCGGAATCCGACCCGGTGACTGCGTGACCCCTCCTGCCGTGATCGGCGGGAGGGGTCTCTGCGGTCGCTGGTCGGATCTCGGATCAGCGCAGTTCCCCGAGTCAGCTCAGCGCAGCGCCTTGGCCACGATGAAGGCGCGGAGTTCGTGCTCCTCGTCGGCCATCTCGGTCGTGCGCTGCGGGGCGTCGAGCATCGTGCGCAGCTCGGACGAGTACTCGAGCTCGACGCCGATCGCCTCACGGATCGTCTCGGCGAACTTCTGCGGTTTCGCGGTCTCGAGCACGAGCATCGGCACGCCGGGCTCGAGGTACTCGCGGGCGACCTTGACGCCGTCTGCCGTGTGGGGATCGATGATGTCGCCCGATGCGTCGTACACCGCCTTGATCGTCGCGAGCCGGTCGTCGTGGGTGGAGGTTCCGCTGACGATGCCGAACTCCTCGACGAAACGCTCGAGGTCTGCGGTGAAGTCGAAGTACCCCTGCGTGTCGAGCTCCTGCCACGCGCTCACGACACGAGCCGCATCGCGGCCGACGAGCTCGAAGATGAAGCGCTCGAGGTTCGACGCCTTCGAGATGTCCATGGACGGGCTCGACGTGGCGAGGGTCTGAGCTGCGCTGCGCGGGCGGTAGACGCCCGTGCGGAAGAACTCGTCGAGGACGTTGTTCTCGTTGGCGGCGAGCACCAGGCGACGGATCGGCAGACCCATCTGCTTGGCGAAGAGTCCCGAGAGGATGTTGCCGAAGTTGCCGGACGGCACCGTGAACGACACCTCGGTCCAGCCGCCGGCATCCGTCGCACGCAGCCATGCCCAGAAGTAGTACACGACCTGGGCGGTGATGCGGGCGAGGTTGATCGAGTTGACGGCGCCGAGGTGCTGGGCGCGCTTGAAGTCGAGGTCGCCCGCGAGCTGCTTGACGAGGTTCTGGCAGTCGTCGAAGACGCCGTCGACCACGATGTTGTGGATGTTCTCGTCATCGAGCGAGAACATCTGCGCGCGCTGGAATGCGCTCATGCGCCCCTTCGGGGAGAGCATGAAGACCGAGATGCGGTCCTTGCCGCGCAGGGCGTGCTCGGCCGCGGAACCGGTGTCACCCGACGTCGCGCCGAGGATGTTCAGCACCGAGCCCTTGCGCTCGAGCGCATACTCGACGACCTGGCCGAGGAACTGCATCGCCATGTCCTTGAACGCCAGCGTCGGGCCCTCGGACAGCCCCACGAGCGTGAGGTCGTCGCCGATCGAGCGCAGGGGCACGACCTCTTCAGGGAACGGCTCGTATGCCGCGGCCGTCATGCGCGCCAGATCGACACGAGGGATGTCGGTGGCGAAGAGCGCCAGCACCTCCGTCGCCAACTGCGGGTAGGTCAGCGCACGCCAGCGCTCGAGCGTCTCGCCGTCGACCGTCGGCATGGTCTCGGGAACGGCCAGGCCACCGTCGGGGGCGAGCCCTTCGAGCAGAGTCTCGCAGTACGGCAGCGGCTGCATGCCGCCTCGGGTCGAGATGTACTGCACGGGTGCTCCTCGGATCGGAATCGGCACGGGACTTCCATTGTCGCAGGTGGCCGGGAGGTGATTGCGCGAACTCGCGGGTACCTCGGTGCTGCTGCGCCGAGCGAGAGCGCACGGTTGCGAACGAGGGCATGGCGAGAGGCTGCCGCACACGCGGGACAGTGGTCTGGACCTAGCGCCTTTGACGTGTGGAGGCAATGGTATTCCGCTTCCGGTTCTCACCTCTTAGCGTGGAGTCCATCAACAGAATCAGGAGCCCTCATGACTGCGAAGACCCATGCCGCGCATGACCACCAGCCCACAGCAGGCCAGGCTCCCGCGACAGCGCCGACACCTGCCGAACCCCTGTACGAGCGCGTCGACCTCGACCGCTACGTCGTGCTCCACGAGGGGCCCGTCGGCTACGTCGAACACGTGCATCCGGTGTTCGTCTGCTACGTCGGACACCCCTATCACCAGGCTGACGAGGTCGCGCAGGTGCACGACTTCCATGACGCCGTGAAGACCGTCCTGCACCGCGCCGTCGCGACTCGGCGCGCTCTGTGAGCCACGACGTCTGGCCCGGTTCGCCGTACCCCCTCGGGGCGACCTTCGACGGGCAGGGCACGAACTTCGCGCTGTTCAGCGAAGGCGCCGAGAAGGTCGAGCTGTGCCTCTTCGACGATGACGGCACCGAGGAGCGCGTGCCCCTCGAAGAGGTGGATGCCTTCGTGTGGCACGGCTACCTGCCGTCGGTACAGCCCGGCCAGCTCTACGGCTACCGCGTACACGGCCCCTACGAGCCCACGCAGGGTCAGCGGTTCAACCCGAACAAGCTCCTCCTCGACCCCTATGCCAAATCGGTCGCCGGGCGCATCGACTGGGGTCAGTCCCTCTTCGGCTACGACTTCGGCGACCCCGATTCGCGCAACGACGAGGACTCGGCCTCCACGATGGTCAAGGGCGTCGTCATCAACCCGTTCTTCGAGTGGGCGGGCGACCGCCTCCCGAAGACCCCGTACGCGCAGACCGTCATCTACGAAGCGCACGTCAAGGGCCTCACAGAGCTGCACCCCGACGTTCCCGAAGAGCTGCGAGGCACGTACGCGGCGATCGCGCACCCCTCGGTCATCGAGCACCTCGTGCATCTGGGGGTCACCGCCATCGAGCTGATGCCGGTGCACCAGTTCGTGTACGACTCCACCCTGCTGGAGAAGGGCCTGACGAACTACTGGGGCTACAACACTCTGGCGTTCTTCGCGCCCCACAACGACTACTCGTCCAGCGGCGAGCACGGCCAGCAGGTGCAGGAGTTCAAGGCGATGGTCCGCGCGCTGCACGCGGCGGGCATCGAGGTCATCCTCGACGTGGTCTACAACCACACCGCCGAGGGCAACCACATGGGCCCGATGCTGTCGATGCGAGGCATCGACAACGAGGCGTACTACCGTCTCGAAGAGGACCGTCGGTACTACACCGATTACACCGGCACCGGGAACAGCCTCAACGCCGGCAACCCGCACGCGCTGCAGCTGATCATGGACTCGCTGCGCTACTGGGTCACCGAGATGCACGTCGACGGCTTCCGCTTCGACCTCGCGTCGACTCTCGCGCGCGAGTTCTACGACGTCGATCGCCTCGCGGCGTTCTTCGAGCTCGTGCAGCAGGATCCGATCGTCTCGCAGGTGAAGCTCATCGCCGAGCCGTGGGATGTCGGCCCCGGCGGATACCAGGTGGGCAACTTCCCGCCGCAGTGGACCGAGTGGAACGGCAAGTACCGCGACACCGTGCGCGACTTCTGGAGAGGGGAGCCCCAGGCTCTCGGCGAGTTCGCCTCGCGCCTGACGGGCTCCGCCGACCTCTACGAGCACTCCGGCAGGCGCCCGGTGGCATCCATCAACTTCGTCACGGCGCATGACGGCTTCACGCTGCGCGACCTCGTCTCGTACAACGAGAAGCACAACGACGCGAACGGGGAGGACAACAACGACGGCGAATCCCACAACCGCTCGGAGAACAACGGGGTGGAGGGGCCGACCGACGACGAGGCCGTGAACCGCATCCGCGCCAGGCAGCAGCGCAACTTCCTGGCGACACTGCTGCTGTCGCAGGGCGTGCCGATGATCGCGCACGGCGACGAACTCGGCCGCACTCAGGACGGCAACAACAACGGCTACGCCCAGGACAACGAGCTGACCTGGGTCGACTGGGATGCTGCGGATCGCCCCCTCGTCGAGTTCACCGCCGCCGTCGCCAGACTCCGCCGCGCGCATCCCACCTTCCGGCGCAGCCGCTTCTTCGACGGTCGTCCGGTGCGCTCCGAGGACGGCGAGCGTGTGCCCGACGTGGTCTGGCTCCGCCCCGACGGCCGACGGATGCAACCGGAGGACTGGGACTCGGGCTTCGGCCTCGCGATCGGCATGTTCCTCAACGGTCAGGGCATCCGCGAGAAGGACCGCCGTGGCCGACCGGTCGCGGATCAGAACTTCCTGATCTACTTCCACAGCGGGGCGGAGGCGATCGACGCCATGCTTCCGGACGACCGACACGGACGCGCTTGGGAGGTCGCGATCGACACCGCCTCAGACCGGGCGGGCGGCACGCCGCTCGACGCGGGAGCTCCCGTGACGCTCGAGGCTCACTCCCTGCTGGTGCTGCGCGAGGTCGACCAGACCGAAGTGCCGACGGACGACTCCGTCGAGGCATCGCTGCGTATCCAGACGGAACGCGCCGAGACCCCCTCGCCCGCACCGAGCCCGGAGCTGCCTCGATGACCCGACGCCCTCTCTCGACGTATCGACTGCAGATCAGGGCGGGCTTCACGCTCGACGACGCCGCGGCGGTCACCGGCTACCTGGCCGAGCTCGGCGTCTCCTGGGCGTACCTGTCGCCACTGCTCGCGGCCGTGCCCGGGTCCGACCACGGATACGACGTCGTCGACCACTCCCGGATCGACGACGCCCGCGGCGGCCCCGAGGGACTGGAGCGCTTCGCCGCCGCCGCACGAGCGGCGGACCTCGGCATCCTCGTCGACATCGTCCCGAACCATGTCGGGGTGGCGGTCCCCCGCGCCAACCCGTGGTGGTGGGACATGCTGCGGCTCGGTCTCGCATCGAGGCACGCGGTGGCCTTCGACATCGACAAGAGGGTGTCAGAGGGTCGGGTGCGGCTGCCGATCCTCGGCTCCTCTCCCGCCGACGTCCTCGCCGCGGAGGAGATCGTCGTGGACACGACCCCTGCGGACGACGCGCCTGACGGGACTCTGAGCTACTTCGATCATGTGCTGCCGCTGGCTCCCGGCACCGGAGCTCTGGCAGAGGATCTTCCTGCTCTGCTCGACGCCCAGCACTACGAGCTGCGGTTCTGGGAGGACCAGAACACCGACCTCGACTATCGCCGCTTCTTCGCCGTCTCGGAGCTCGCGGGCATCCGCGTCGAGCTGCCGGACGTGTTCGACGAATCGCACCGGGAGATCGCACGGTGGATCACCGACGGACTCGCCGACGGACTGCGGGTGGACCACCCGGACGGACTGGCGCACCCTGGCGACTATCTCGAACGTCTCGCCGACGCGACCGGCGCCGCCTACACCCTGGTCGAGAAGATCCTCGAGCCCGGCGAGGAGCTGCCGTCCTGGTGGCGCACCGACGGCACGACCGGCTATGACGCCCTGGTCGAGATCGATCGTGTCCTGATCGATCAGTCGGGCGTCGACGAACTCGACGCGCTCGACGCACGCTTGCGCACCGAGACAGGTCTGCCGGCCGCACAGGGATGGCACGATCTGATCCTCGCGACGAAACGCAAGGTCGCCGACGAGCTGCTGCGATCCGAGGTGCGCCGACTGGTGCGGACGCTGCCGTTCGGCGTGGTCGGGGCGGAGGATGCTCTGACCGAGATCGTCGCGAGCTTCGCCGTGTACCGGGCGTATCTGCCTGCGGGACGCGAGCATCTGCAGCACGCGATCGATGACGCCGCACGCCGACGGCCCGATCTCGCGTCATCGATCGCCGAGCTCGCCCCGCTGCTCTTCGACACGACGCTCGAGGTCGCGGAGAGGTTCCCGCAGGTCACCGGAGCGGTGATGGCGAAGGGAGTGGAGGACACCGCGTTCTACCGGTTCACCCGTCTGGGCACACTGACCGAGGTCGGTGGCGACCCTTCGATCGGATCGATCTCGGTCGAGGCGTTCCATGACGCCCAGCGTTCGCGACTCGCATCGTGGCCGCACTCGATGACCACGCTGTCGACGCACGACACGAAACGCTCCGAAGATGTGCGCGCCCGCCTGTCGGTGCTCGCCGAGGTCCCGGATCTCTGGTCCGAGACCCTGACGGAATTGCGCGCCGTCGCCTCGACCGGACACGGTCCCCTCGACGCGCTCCTGTGGCAGGCCGTCGTGGGTGCGTGGCCCATCTCGACCGAGCGACTGACGGCATACGGCCTCAAGGCAGCGCGCGAAGCAGCCGAGTCCACCGGATGGCAGCATCCCGACGCCGAGTTCGAGAAGGGCGTCATGGCGATCGCCGAGGCCGCCGACGGCTCCGCGCGGGAGATCGTCGAGCGGTTCGTGAACGAGATCGTCACCCCGGGACGCGTCAACTCGCTCTCGGCGAAGCTGCTGCAGCTCGCGGCGCCCGGCGTTCCCGACGTGTACCAGGGCACCGAGCTCTGGGACCACTCGCTCGTCGACCCCGACAACCGTCGACCGGTCGACTTCGCCGAGCGGTCCGCTCTGCTGCGCCTCCTCGACGAGGATGTCGCGCACGGCATCCTCCCTCCGATCGACGACTCCGGACTCGCGAAGATGCTCGTCACCTCGCGGACCCTCCGTTTGCGCCGCGACAACGCCGATCTCTTCCGCGGCTACCGGCCCGTCGCTGTCGCAGGACCGGCCGCCGACCATGCGATCGCATTCGATCGCGGCGGTGTACTCGCGGTGGCCACTCGACTGCCGGTCGGTCTTGCGCGTCGAGGCGGGTGGGCGGACACGGTGCTGATGCGGCCCGACCTCGCCGCTGTCGACGTGCTGACGGGGCGACGCATCGAGGGTGGGCCGATCCTGCTGGAGGAGCTGCTCGACACCTATCCGGTCGCCCTCCTGGTGGAGGAACGATGATCTCGGTCTGGGCCCCGCGCGCGAACACCGTGCGGCTGCGGCGGCTGACTCCCGCGTGCGCGGTGATCTCCGAGCACGACATGGCGCCGATCTCGGCAGAACCAGGATGGTGGAGCACCGATGTCCCGATGTCCGAGGGCGAGCGCTACGGCTTTCTGCTCGACGGGCGCGATGAGCTTCGGCCCGACCCCCGGTCTCGCCGGCAGCCTCGCGGGGTGCACGGCCCCTCGGCTCTGTTCGACGCCGCACGCTTCGAGTGGACCGACACGAGCTGGACAGGTCGACAGCTCGCCGGTGGAGTCATCTACGAGCTTCATGTCGGCACGTTCACGCCCGAGGGAACTCTCGACGCGCTGATCGGCCGCCTCGACCATCTCGTCGAACTCGGCGTCACCCACATCGAGCTGCTTCCGGTCAATGCGTTCAGCGGGGCATGGAACTGGGGCTATGACGGGGTGCTCTGGTACGCCGTGCACGAGGGCTACGGCGGCCCTGCCGGATACCAGCGCCTCGTGGATGCGGCGCACGCCCGCGGCCTCGCGGTGATTCAGGACGTGGTCTACAACCACCTCGGTCCGAGCGGAAACTACCTGCCCGAATTCGGCCCGTACCTGCGCGACGGCGAGCACACCTCCTGGGGTGAATCGGTGAACCTCGACGAGCCGGCGGTGCGCGAGTACATCATCGAGAACGCCCTGATGTGGCTGCGCGACTTCCATGTCGACGGACTGCGTCTCGACGCGGTGCACGCCCTCCACGACGACCGCACTCCGCACATCCTGCAGGAGCTCTCCGAACGCGTCGACGCGCTCTCCGCTCAGCTCGAGCGACCGCTCAGCCTGATCGCGGAGTCCGATCTGAACGACCCGACGCTCATCCTGCCCCGCGAAGCCGGCGGATACGGGCTCACGGCACAGTGGTCGGACGACTGGCATCACGCGATCCATGTGGCCCTCACGGGAGAGACCGACGGCTACTACGCCGACTTCGCCGCACCGGATGCCGTGGCCAAGGTGTCGGAGGGGGGATTCTTCCACGACGGCACGTACTCGTCGTTCCGCGGTCGCACGCACGGCGCTCCCCTGCCTGCGAGTGTGCCCGCCTGGCGACTCGTCACCTTCGCGCAGGACCACGATCAGATCGGCAACCGCGCCGCCGGCGACCGCCTCAGCGCGTCGCTGTCGCCCGGCCGCCTCGCGGTCGCCGCGGTGCTCACGCTGACCGCCCCGGGAACACCCATGCTCTTCATGGGCGAGGAATGGGCCGCATCGACGCCCTGGCAGTTCTTCACCTCGCACAAGGAGCCGGAGCTCGCCAGGGCCACCGCCGAGGGGCGCATCGCCGAGTTCGCGCGCATGGGCTGGGACCCGGCCCTGGTACCCGATCCGCAGGATCCGGCGACGTTCGAGCGCTCCCATCTCGACTGGAACGAGCTCGACCACGACACGCATGCGGTGCTGCTCGATCTCTACCGCCGCCTGATCTCCCTGCGTCAGGAGCGCGACGAGCTCACCGACCCCGACATGGCGCACACGACCGTCACGGTCTCGCATCCGGATGCGGCGCCCGATGACCGCGCGTACCGCATCGACCGCGGACATCTCTCGGTGCTCGTCAACCTCACCGCAGACGAGATCGAGTTCGACCTGGAACCGGATGCCCGAGTGCTGCTGGAGACGGCGCCCGGCCGGATCATGGCCCGGACGATCTTCGTGCTGCCGGAGTCGGCGGTGGTCGTCGGTCCACGGGACTGATCGGCGTCACCCCGCGGCGAGCGCCTTCGCGAAGCACAGCGAGAGGTCGCTGTGCACATAGTGGCCGTAGAGCGGGATCGGCACGTACCCCTCGCGCTCGTAGAAGCGCACCGCATCGGGCTGCGCCGTGCCCGTCTCGAGCACCAGGCGTCGGATGCCGAGCTCGCCGGCCGCCTGCTCGAGATCGCGGAGCAGCGCGGTGGCGGCTCCCGTTCCGCGCGCCTGCGGAGCGGCGTACATCCGCTTGATCTCCGCGACGCCCTCCCCGAGCACGTCGTCATCGAGCAGCCGCAGTCCGCCGCACACGATCGCGTCTCCGTGCGGATCGCGAGCGAGCAGGAAGACCGGAACGTCGTCGGCTGAAGGGACGACGCCGGGCTCGTGATCGTCGCTGCCATATCGAGCGTCGAGCTCGACCCGCTGAGCCGCGCGCAGCCGCTCGGCATCCGGGTGAGTCCAGGCCACGCGCTCGATCGTCACACTCGTCATCAGTCGTTCTCCTCGATCCTGCGTCCGTCCGCAGAGCCACGGTACAGAACCGGGATTTCGGCGATGTTGCCTACTTCGAGTTCAGGTTCGCTGAGTTCAGGATTTTCTGTACTGTGGTGACGTGACTCTCACGGCATCTCCCACCCACACCGCGGCGGTCGCCCGGCTGGGACACGCGCTCTCGGACTCGACGCGCGCCTCGATTCTGCTGGCTCTCCGTGAAGACCCCGCGTATCCCTCCGATCTCGCCGAGCATCTCGGCGTCAGCCGACAGCTGCTCTCGAATCACCTCGCGTGCCTGCGCGGCTGCGGCCTGGTCGAGAGCATCCAGGACGGACGACGCAGCAGGTACCAGCTCGCGGATCCGCACCTCGTCGCAGCGCTCGACGCACTGCTGCACGTCACTCTGATCGTCGAGCCCGACTGCTGCACCGGAGAAGGATGCACCTGCTGATGACCACCATCACTCCGGTCCCCGGCCGTCGCGCGACGCTGCACCGTCGCATCCGACTCATCGTGGCGTTCACGATCGTCTACAACGTGATCGAGGCGATCGTCGCGATCACGGCCGGATCCGTCGCGTCCTCCGCCGCGCTCATCGGCTTCGGCCTCGACTCGAGCATCGAGGTGCTGTCCGCCGCGGCCGTCGCCTGGCAGTTCACCCGCCGCGACCCCGAGCGGTGGGAGAAGCCCACACTGCGGGTGATCGCCGTCGCCTTCTTCGCCCTCGCGATCTACGTGGTCGCATCCGCCGCGCTCTCGCTGATCGGCGGCGACCGCCCCGCACACAGCACGGTCGGCCTCGTCCTCACCGCCGTGAGCGTCGTCGTCATGCCGCTCGTCTCCCTCGCGGAGCGACGCGCGGGGCACGAGATCGGCTCGGCCACTGCGGTCGCCGATTCGAAGCAGACGCTGATCTGCACCTACCTGTCGGCCGCTGTGCTGATCGGTCTCGCGCTCAACAGCCTGTGGGGCTGGTGGTGGGCGGATGCCGTCGCGGGACTCGTCATCGCGATCTTCGCCGTGCGCGAAGGCGTGGAGGCGTGGAAGGGCGACGCGTGCGCCACCTCCGTGGGCATGATCCTCGAGGACGCACATGACCACGACGACCACGACCACGCCCAGGACCGTCACGGCTGACGAGCGAGTCTCAGGGTCAGATCCAGCCGCGCTCCTCGGCGAGCAGCACGGCCTGCTGCCGGGTGCCGACCGACAGCTTCGCGAGCACGGCCGAGATGTGATTGCGCACCGTCCCGGGGGCGAGCGACAGAGCCTTCGCGATCTGACCGGTCGTCTGGCCACGGCGACCTGCGCGCAGCACATCGAGCTCGCGGTCGGTGAGCGGGGATCGTTCGTCGCTCAGCGCATCCGCTGCGATCTCAGGATCGACGTATCGAGCACCGGCCGCGACCCTGCGGATCACGTCGGCGACCTGATCGGCCCCCCGGGACTTCGGTAGGAACCCCGAGACGCCGGAGGCGAGCGCCCGGCGCAGCACGCCCGGCCGGGCATGCCGGGTGACGACGACGCACCGCGTGGCGATCGCCCTGTTCAGCCTCTCGGCCACTTCGACGCCGTCGAGTCCGGGCATCTCGAGGTCGAGCAGGCACACGTCCGGCGTCAACCTCAGCGCCTCGGCGAGCGCCCGCTCTCCGTCTTCGCACTCGGCGACGACCTCGATGTCGCCCTCCAACCGCAGCAGGGCCGCGAGCGCGGAACGGATCATGCCCTCGTCATCGGCGAGAAGAACCCGGATCATCGCGAACCTCCTCGGTCATCCGACACACCGTCGTTCGCGGGCACCGTGACGACGACCGCGAAGTCACCACCCTCGTCACGGATCTCCAGAGTGCCGCCCGCCTCGGTGATACGGCGTCTGACCCCGTCGAGCCCTGAGCCGACCGGCTCCCCCGCGGCTTCGGCATCCACGTCGTTCGTGACCTCATAGCGCCATCCCTCCGGCACTCTTCTCAGCGTGAGGCGCGCGTGACGTCCGGCACCGTGTCGCAGGACGTTGGTGGTCGTCTCGCGGATCACGGGCCCGAGAGCGGATGCCGGAGCGTCATCGGCATCCGCCGCGATCTCCGCTTCCACGGCGAGGCCTGCGGCGGTGAGGAGGTCTCGCGCGTTCGCCACCTCGTCACCCAACGGCACCGAGCGGAACCGGGTCGCGAGATCGCGAGTTCCCTGCCGCGCCTCGTCGACGCTCACCCTGGCAGCCTGCAGCTGCTCGAGGGCGGCATCGGGATCGAGACCCATGAGCCGCTCGGCGAGTTCGAGCTGCAGGGCGATCACCTGCAGGTGGTGTCCTTGGAGATCGTGCACGTCTGTGGCGACGCGAAGACGCTCCTGGGTGGCCGCGAGCCTCGACTCGGAGGCGCGTGCGCGGTCGACCGTGACGAGGACGTCCCACCACCACAGCGAGCTCACCGACATGGCCGGGATCAGGATCGCGTACAGCGCGGGCAGCCATCCCGGCGCACCGGGCTCCATCGCACCGCGGGCCCCGTCGATGAATGCCAGACAGAACAGCAGCGCGGTCGTCAGGACCACGATCCGCAGCCGCACGCCCTTCGGCCAGTTGAGCAGCACGGCCGACTGCGCGATCGGCATGAGCGCGAGCAGCCAGCTGTCGGTCGCGAGACCAGCGACGGCACCGTACGCCGCGGCGATCAGCAGCGGAAGAGCGATGCGCGTCCACGGGACGCCGGGATCGGCATCGACACGGTGACGATAGGCCCACAGCAGCACGGCGGTCGACAGCCACCAGATGATGCCGCCGGCGCCGACCACCACGGGCGCGGTCGCGTCGCCTGGCGAGGCGAACGCCTCGAGCGTCCACACCAGCACCAGGAAGAGCTCGAGGAACACGACCGCCGAGAAGGTGTACCACCAGGTCGCAGTGATGCCGCGAGCCAGCTGGCGCGCTCCGAGCGACGGATCGCCGGGCAGGTCGACCATCGGGGATGTGCTCTGCATGCCCCCACGATACGGGCGTGACACATGTCACGGATGCCGCGGGTGAAGCGCCCGGAAACGAGTGACGACCCGACACTGCCGCCGGATGCCGAAGAGCGATGGACTGAAGACATCGCGGCGGAGACACCGGCGCTCAGACCCACAGGAGCACTCCATGAACCTCATCGAGACCTTCCAGGGCTTCGTCGCCCAGGTTCCCGAACTCGTCCAGCCCCTCATCGTCGCGCTCGCTGGAGCCATCCCCTTCATCGAGGGCGAGGGCGCCGTCTCGATCGGCATCATCGGCGGCATCCACCCAGTCGTCGCCGCCATCGCGGCGATGGTGGGCAACTTCCTCTGCGTGGCCGTGCTCGTGATCGCGAGCTCTGGTGCTCGCACGGCGATCGTGAACCGCAACCGCACCCGCGAGGCCGTGCTGGCCGGAACGAGCGGCGGTGCGGTCGAATCGCTCCCCGCGGAGGGCGAGCGCGGCGGAGCCCGCAAGGAGAAGTTCCAGCGTGCGTTCGAACGCTACGGCGTTCCCGGTGTGAGCCTGCTCGGGCCGCTGCTGCTGCCGACCCAGTTCACCGCCACGATGCTCGCCGCCGCCGGCGTGGGCAAGGTCCGAATCCTCATCTGGCAGGCCGTCGCCATCATCGGCTGGACCACGATCGTCGCCGTGATCGTCGGCAGCGCCGTGTACGCGATCCGCTGATCGCACGGTCGCACGCACGCACGCACAACGGGTGGTCACCGATCGGTGACCACCCGTTGTCTACGCACGTACCGCGCTCAGCGACGCCCCGCGCTCACTCGCCGCTTCACCGAGATGGCGGTCGCGAGCCCACCGCCGACGATCAATGCGGCCGCGAGGGCGAGGAAGCCCGACCCGTCGGCGCCACCCGTCAGAGCCAGCTCGCCGGGGGCGGTGGCCGGCATGGGCGTCTTGGGCGGTGTCGGCGTCGAAACCGGAGGCGGGGTCGGCTCGACCACCGGAACCCGGTTAGCGACATTGGTGAGGGTGAGAGCCACCCCTGCCACGGTTCCCGGCGTCACCTCATACGTGCCGTTGCCCGCATCGACGACCCCGTCGCCGGTGATCGTCCACGTACCCCAGGTCACTCCCTCGACGACGGGAAGATCGATCTCCTGGATCACGAACGTCGATCCGAGCGGAGCGCGATCACTGACGACCGGCTGTCCTACGGGGACGACCAGGGTCTTGGCCGGCGCGGTGGAGCCCTTGACCGAGTACCGCACGGTGTAGGTCGCCGCCTGGGCCGCCGCGGCCTGAGCACCGGTGAGCGTCTTCGAGATCGAGAAGTTCGCGTAGGTGACACCGGTGCCGTCGCCACCGCCGGTCTCGGTGACCGTGTGGGTCGCTGATGTCTCGAATGTGTCCACGATCGCGTGGTTGCCGAACACGTCGCCCTTCACCACCGGGCCATCTGCCTGCGTGTAATAGAGCAGCTCGTACGCGAAGCCGCCGGCCGGCAGCCCTGACGCTGCGAACTCGAAGGACTGGCGGTCGTCGGCGAACACGATCTGGTATCTCGACGGATCGACGATCGTCCAACTCCCGACCTGCGCCCCGTTCTCGACGGGGCGCTGGCTCAGGCGCACCTCACCCGTGTAGTGATGATCGGCGAGTCCTGCATCCAACGTGTCGGTGATGGTGAACGCACCGTCACGCGCGAACCCGCTCGGGATTCCGACGGTCCACTTGAGCCGCCCGTCTGTGGCGGTCGCTCCGCCGAATTTGTAGGGCTCCTCCTGCTCCGTCTGATCGATGGGCACGATGCCGCCGTCGCCGGGAAGATCGACGATCGCGATCGTGTCGCCGAGGTCGAACTCGACCGTCTCCTTGGTCGTCGATTGCGAGGCGCGCGCCTGCATCCAGAAGGTTCCCCCGACGTCTTCCTTTCCGGTCACGGCATCCGTCAGCGTGCACACCAGATCAGGGCCCTGACCGGCCGCGACCGCGCAGTTCGCCAGGATCTCGCCCGTCACAGGGTCGGATACCGTGAACTCCCCCGCGGCCAGTCGACTGAACTCCGGGGGAAGCGTCATGCCGAAGGTCTCCCCCGCCTGCGCCCCGGCCGGAACCGCCCAGCCACCCGAGATCCGCACGGTGTCCCACTGCTCCAGCGGTCCGCCACCGTTCTGGTTCTCGATCGACACGTCGCTGATCGCCCCCGGATAAGTGACGGTGGGCGCGGCTGCGGCCGGCAGCGCGGCCCCCAGCATGCCTCCCAACCCCAAGACCATCCCCGCGAGCATCGCTACGGCGCCTCGACCTCTCGACGGCTTGTTCCTGCCGACGATCACCTTCCGTCGGCTGATCGCTCTTCCGTGCGCGCGCACGCCAGTCATGTCTCCGGTCATCGTCTTCCCCAGTCCGATATTCGAGCCGCTCCCAGTTGCGACTCATCTAAGAGACCAGACGATCGCGATCCGATTACGCAATAACCGGAATACAACGCCGATATGCCAGCACAGCAGGTGTCTTCCTGATATGCACAGGATTAATACACTAGATTGGACTCGTTCATTCTCGCCCCGGCAGTGAAGCCCGGTCAGAGCCACGTGCACCCGATGACCACGAGGTGCACACACCGCATGCGGAGGTCCACAGTGCCCGTTCCCACATCGTCGAGGCCCGAACTCAAGCGTCGATTGTTGAAGGATGAGGCGTACGACGCCATCCGCCAGGCGATCATGGACGGCTCCTTCCAACCAGGCGAGCACCTCGACGACGTCGCACTGCAGGAGTGGCTGGGCATCTCGCGCACCCCCATCCGCGATGCGCTGATGAACCTGCAGCGAGACGGACTCGTCGAGATCGTGCCACAGGCGCACACCAAGGTCGTCGATGCCCATCCCGAGGTCGTCGAAGCGAACATCCAGACGCTCGGCGTCGTACTCGGCGGCGTGGTCAGAGTCACCGTGCCTGCGCTCGACGCGTCGGCGCATCCCGCACTCGCCGCCGCGACCCGTATGGCACGCGATGCGGTGGCCGCGCGCGACAGACGGGCACACGTGGACGCGGCGCTCGAGGTCTACAGCGCGATCATCGACCTGTGTCCCAATCCCGTGCTCAAGGGCGTTGCCCAGGAGACGGTCACGCGACTGGTCTTCCAGGTGCAGCTGACGATCGACACCCGCGAACCGAATTGGGACCTCCTCGCCGACTGCTGGCAGCGGTTCGACGCCGCGCTCGCCGCTCAAGACCCGATCGCCGCCGAGCTGGCGTTCGAGGAGATGCACCGCCTACCGCTCCCCTACGACACCCAGTGGGCGCCGGCGACCTGGACGACGAAGTAGCCCCCCTCACCTGCCGATTCGCCACCGACGTCTGAGAAGTGCCCCGCCCGAGAATCGAACGATGTGGATCTCGAGCGCGGACGACGGCGACGGATGGCCGAGCGCTGACTCCAGCGCACGGAGACTGACCGGAACGACATCGGCGAGCACGCTTGCGCGCACCCTCAACCCGTGGTCGGGAATGTCGATGATCCACCATCCCCGATCCGTGTGGACAGTGATGTCGAAGCGCGGAGTCGCGCGCGCGGACTGACTCATGAGCATCCTTGGGAACGAAGCGGTGAGTGGGCCCGGACGGGCCCACTCACCTGTGTCGATCTCCGGAAACGGGGAGGCGTCCGGAGATCTGCGGGCGGGCGTCGAGGAGAGGCGCCCGCCCGAGTCACGTCAGGAGACCGTGCTCTCCCTCCGGCGACGGATGACCAGGAGCACGGCACCGCCGAGGGCGAGGCCACCTGCGAGTGCGATGAGGCTCCAGGCGATCGTCTGTCCGGTCTGCGCGAGGGCTATGGCCGGGGGGTCGACCCGGTCGGTGTCGCTCGTGGTGCAGCCGTCCTCGTCGAAGCATCCCTGATCCGTGGTCACGGAGGCGTGGTTGATGACGGTGTCACCGTCGGTCACGTCCTGAGACACGGTCACCGACACTCGCACGACCTTCTCGGCTCCGCCGGCGAGGTCGCCGAGGTTCCAGGTCACGGTGCGGGTGGCGCTGTCATACGCGCCGCCGTCGGACGCCGAGACGAACGTCGTGTTCGCCGGCAACTCGTCGGCGACGACGACTCCCGTCGCTGCCCACTCCGCACGGTTCGTGACCGTGAGGTCGTAGTCGAGCTGCTGGCCGGGAGCGACGACCGTCTTGTGGTCGTCCTTCACGATCGACACGTCCGGGGTGTGGTCGGTGTCGCCCGTCTCGCAGTCCTCCGCGATCAGGCATCCCTCGTCGGTGGTGGCCGTCGCCCGGTTGACGATGGTGTCGCCGGCCGGGGTCTCGTCCTTCACGATCGCGGTGACCTGCACGAGTGCGTCGTCTCCTGCGGCGAGTGTGCCCAGGTTCCACGTCACCGCGTGCGTGTCGGCGTCGTAGACGCCGCCGTCACTCGCGCTGACGAAGGCGAGCTGAGCAGGCAGCTCATCGGTCACGACGACGCTCGTGGCATCGGTCCTGGCCGAGTGGTTGCGCACGGTCAGGTCATACGTCAGCTCCTCGCCGAGTCCGACGACCGTCTTGTGGTCATCCTTCTCGATCGACACATCCGGCGGCGTGATGTCGACATCGGTCGACTCGCACGTGGCGGTGTCCTCACAGCCGTATTTCGTGTCCACGAGCGCGACGTTGGTGATGTCCACGTCGGTCGGGGTGCCGACCTTCACGACGGCGGTGACGTGTACGGTGCGTACCGCTGCCGCGGCGAGATCTCCCAGGTTCCAGGTGACCGCATGCGCGTCCGCGTCATACACCCCACCGTCGCTGGCGCTCTCGAACGTGAGCTCCGCCGGAAGGGTGTCGGTGACGACGACCTCTTCCGCCTTCTGAAGGGACGACGTGTTGGTCACGCTGAGGTCGTACGTCGTCCTGTCACCGGGCGCGACCACCGTCCGGTGATCGTCCTTCACGATCGTGACCGCCGGCGGAGTCCTGTCCACGTCCGTGGACTCACAGGTCGCAGGGTCGGTGCACCCTTGGTCTGTGGTGACCGTCGCCACATTCGCGATGTCGGTGTCTGACGGAGTGCCGCTCTTCACCGCACCGGTGACGGTCAGGGTGAGAGCCGTGTCTGCGGGAAGATCGCCGATGTCCCAGCTGACCGTGTGCGCGGCCGCGTCATAGACACCGCCGTCTGCCGCGGATTCGAATGCGAGCTCGGCGGGCAGGACATCCGTCACGACCACACCGGTCGCGGTCTGTGTGGGCGAGGTGTTCGTCACGACGATCTCGTACGTCGTCGACTCGCCCGGTCTGATCACCGACCGGTGGTCGTCCTTGACGATCGTGACAGCAGCCGGCGGGGCGATCGGATGCTCCGTGCAGGTGTCGTCACCGTCCTCGCAGGTCGGAGGCGGTGTGCCACCCGTCTTGACGACGAAGTTGTCGGCCTGGTGATCGACTCCGTCGGCATACGGCTTGATCGTCACCGAGAAGGTGAGGGTCGCTCCCTGGTCATGGGGGATGGAGCCCGTCCACACGATGTCACCGCCTGGCGCCACGGTGAAAGTCCCGGCGGAGGCGGTGGCATCGCCGTTGTAGACGGCTTCGGCGAGGACGTCGGACATCGAGTCGGTGACGTCGAACGGAATGACGGCGCCCGCAGGCGAGTCCGTCGTCGGCTCGACGTGGAGTGAATACCCGATCACGTCGCCCTGGCCGACGAGACTGCCGGAGGCCGGATCCGAGGACTTCGAGACGGTGTAGTCACCGACGACCAGCGTGGCGCACTCCGGTCCGTCGAGCCCCACCACATCGGTGACGTGGGTGCCGGGGCAGTTGTCGAAGGATCCGGTGGCGGCAGCGGTGACCGAGACCGACACCTCACACGATGCCTGGCCGGAGTCGAGGTCGCCGGCGACCGACAGCGCCTGGCCGTCGATCGATACCGAGCCGTTGGTGCAGGTCGTGGCGACCGAGGCCGGATCGGGTCGGAGATTCGAGTCGAGGGTGTCCACGAACGACCACCCGCGCTTGGCGGAGAGCTCGCTCGTGTTCACGACCGTGAACGTGAGCGTCGAGGTCTTGGCCGTGTCCGGCTCGGAGAACGCCTTGTGCAGCGTCGGGGTCACATCGACGACGCGGATGTTGTCGAATGCGGCATCGTTGCCCTGACGGCTGCCGGAGCCGTTGACGAGACGAATGCCGAGCGCCGTGCCCGAGTAGAGGACCGACCCGTCCGAGTAGTAGGTTCCGGAGTGCAACGGCCCCCAGCCCACGCCATCAGGATCGGTGATGCCTCCCGGAGGAGTCACGCAGGGATTGATCGGCTTGTCGTCGATGACGGCGATCGGGTCTCCGGCACCCGTGAGGTAGAACATGTACGCCGGGTCTTCGCCGGGGATGCTCACGGGGAAGCCGTATTCGCCGACGCAGGTGACGGCTGCCGCATCGACCGAGAAGGTGAGGAAGCGGCCTGACGGCACAGGGATCTGCGCTCCGGCGGTCTCGAACTCGGTCTGGGAGGCACCACCCGGGAGGGACCATCCCCAGTCCCCGCTCTCGGGATAGGGATCGGACGATGCGGAGACAGCGCGGTTGGAACCGGGGACTGCACCGTGGAGGGCGCCGATCGCATCGGAGAGAGGGCCGATGAGCTGCTGCCATGCTCCGTCCTGGCAGTCCATCGCGGCCTGAGCGGGCTGCGCGTCAGTGGAACTCGCCACCCACCCGTTGCAATAGTCGAGCCAGTCCGCCGAGGCTCCGTACGTCGTTCCGTTCAGCCCGACGTAGTCGGAGAGGGCGACGGCCGACGAGGTGTTCTCGAAGTCCTCGAGGTACAGGACCTCGGGGTCCTCGGGCGTCGGAACGGCGGCCGCTGCGGCTGCGGCCACCCGGTCCATCGAGGACGAGGCGGGCGTCGGACTCGCGGCGAACGCCGGCGCGGCGATTCCGCCGGCGAAGAGGGCCGCGACGACACCGCTCGCCGCGGCGAGCTTCCCCAGGCGTCGCGTACGCGCGCCGGTGTCTATGGCAGTAGTCATTGGATGTGGCTTTCTGAGAGGGCTCCGCACGAACGGCAGAGCGACTCCTGAATCGTACCACAATTAAAATATTAGGGTCCTAGTCCTCTAATTTATGATATTCGGCCGATCGCCTGCGGCGGCGAACGCGCCTCGACCACGAGGGCGGTGCGCCTCGAGGGGGGGTGCGACGCCAGAGCCGAGCGACATGGTCGTCGTCGGCGAGGTGAGCACTGGGCAACAATCCGTGACCAAACCGTTGCATTCGTTACCTCGCCGTTATAGAGTGATCGCACGGTGAATGTTTGCTGTGGCATACACCGCATGTGATTGCAGGACACTCTTGGTGCAAGGGACTAAGGGCCGGTCGGGAGCCTCTCCGACCGGCCCTTTACTGTTGCCAGTACGCTGTTCCCATGACCGATCGCAAGCTCGCCCTCGAGGCATGGGAGAGCCTGTTCCGTGCGCAGCACGAGCTGTTCACCGAGATGAACGCCGACTTCGAGGACACGGATCTCGGCCAGGCCGAGTACGACGTGCTGCTCACCGTCACCCGCTCCCCCGGCATGTCCGCGCGACTGCGCGATGTGACGGCGAACATGCTCATCAGCCAGCCCAGCGTCTCGCGCCTCATCGACCGGATGGTCGCGCGCGGCCTCGTCTCGAAGTGCCCCGACCCCGATGACGGACGCGGGGCACTGATCAGGGCGACGGATGCCGGCTCGAAGGCCTTCCGCGCCATCGCGACCGTGCACGGGCGATCGATCGCCGAGCGGATGTCGCGTCTCGACGACGCCGAGCTGAAGACGCTCCGCGACCTCGCCGAGAAGCTCCGCGCCCGCTGACCGACGCGCGGGTCTCGACCTGACCGACGGAGATCTGCTCCCCAGGCGCATTCCGAGTCGTCGACTCCTTCGACGGCATCCCCCGATCTCTGGCAGGGTGGAGCGTGAACGCCCGCGCGGCCGCGCCGGCATCCAAGACCGCCCCCTCGGGGGGAACCAGGGAGGTCATCCATGGAGATCGCCGGAATCGTCGGCATCCTCGTCATCGTCGGAATCGCAGTCGTCGCCGCCGTCGTCGTCCTGCTCATCCTGTTGCTGTTCGCACGCAGCTGGATCAAGGTCGCGCGCGCTGATGAGGCGCTCGTCATCTCGGGACGCAAGCAGAAGGTGGCACGCGCTGTCATCGGAGCGGACGGCTCGACCAGAGATGAGATGTCGGAGTCGCCCGTCACGGTCATCGTGAACGGCAAGTCGCTCGTCAACCCGATCACGCAGCGCCACGAGATCATCTCGCTGCGCTCGCGCCAGGTCTCGCTCAACGCCGAGGCCCAGTCGCTCGACAGCGTCACACTCAACGTCGACGGCGTCGCGATCGTGAAGATCGGCTCCGACCCCATCCTCGTGCGCCGTGCCGCCGAGCGTTTCGCCTCGCAGGACAAAGCCATCGAGCAGTTCACCACCGAGCAGCTCGAAGGTGCTCTCCGCGGCATCGTCGCGACGCTCTCGGTGGTCGAGCTCATGCGCGAGCGCAAGAAGTTCTCCGACCAGATCGCCGCCGACGTCTCGCAGGAGCTCGCCGAGCAGGGTCTGATCCTGGACTCCTTCCAGATCAAGGGCATCACCGACAAGGTCGGCTACATCCAGTCGCTCGGAGCGCCCGAGATCCAGGCGAAGCGTCAGTCCGCCGAGATCTCGCAGACCAACGCCGACCGTGCGATCAACCAGAAGAACATCGCCAACCAGGAAGCCAACCTGGTCGAGCAGACCGCCCTCGACACCAACACTGCCAACGCCAACGCCGGCATCGGCCGTGCGCGCGCCGAGGCCGAGCAGGCCGAGAACCTCGCCCGCGAACAGGCTCAGCAGGCCGTTCTGCAGCAGCAGGCCGAGAACCGTCAGGCTCAGCTCGACGCCGACGTCAAGCGGGTCGCCGATGCTCAGCGGTACGAGGCCGAGACCCGTGCACAGGCCGAGCTCTACACACGTGAGCGTGCCGCCGAGGCCGGCGCGATCGAGCAGGTCAAGCAGGCCGAGGCACGCACCCGCATCGCCGAGCAGCAGGCCCAGGCCGACAAGGCCAAGGCCGACGGTGAGGCCGCAGCCGCGATCGCGCGTGCGACAGGTGAGGCCGACGCGCTGCGCGCGCAGGCCGAGGCCGAGTCCGAGGCACGCCGTCTGCGTGCGAACGCCGAGGCCGACGCCATCCGCGCCGAGGGTGAGGCACGAGCCGCAGCCGTCGAGGCCGAGGCGAAGGCCATCGCCTCCAACCAGGATGCGTTCCTGTCTCAGCGCGTTCTCGATGTGCTGCCGTCGATCATGGCCGAGTTCTCGAAGGGCTACGCCGCGATCGGCAACGTCTCGATCATCGGCGGCTCGAGCGAGGACGGCGCCTCGAACGTCGTCGGCGCCGACAGCGCGAAGGCGCTGAAGTCGGTGTTCGACAGCGTCAGCTCGGCGACCGGGCTCGATCTCGCATCGATCATCCAGGGTCAGGCCGTCGGTCGCGGCATCGGCGAGGGCGTGGCCGCGGCATCCGCCCCGGCCGCCGCGCCGACTCGCCAGTCGGCACCGACCACCCCGCCGCCGCCGGCACCGCCGGCTCCCGCAGCGGAGTAGTCAGCAGAGCACAGCGGATGCCGCGGCCGAATCGGTCGCGGCATCCGTCGTCTGCATCTCGGGTGCGCGCCGTTCACTATTCAGCAAGGCTCATGGCGTCCGCAATCCGGGATCGTTTTCTCGGACCCACCGAGGATTGCCGTGCTGAATTGTGAACGCCGCGCGTCGTCGCGGGCAGACTGGTGTGGTGACCACCGCCGCCTTCGACCTCGCCGCCATCGGCGCGGGGCTCTCGTTCGCGGCCGCCGTCGACGATCTCTCGACAGCACTCGACGCGAGCCCCTCCGTGGTGGTGAGCGCGCCGCCGGGCACGGGCAAGACCACACTCGTGCCGCCGCTCGTCGCATCGAGGTCGGTAGGTCGCGTGATCGTGACCCAGCCCCGCCGAGTCGCCGCGCGCGCGGCCGCCCGGCGACTCGCCCACCTCGACGGCTCCGCACTCGGCACCCGCGTGGGCTTCACCGTCCGCGGCGAGCGCTCCGCAGGACCCGAGACGCTGGTCGAGTTCGTCACGGCCGGCGTGCTCCTTCGGCGGATGCTCGACGATCCAGGACTCGACGGCGTGAGCGCGGTGATCATCGACGAGGTGCACGAGCGAGCCCTCGAGACCGACCTGCTGATCGGCCTGCTCTCGGAGGTGCGTGAGCTGCGCGACGACCTGACGGTCATCGCCATGTCCGCCACCCTCGATGCTCCTCGCGTCTCGGCCGTCCTCGGTACCGACGATCTTCCCGCACCGATCGTCGAGCATGGCGTCCCCGCCTTCGCGCTCACCGAACGCTGGGCGCCGAGCCCCGTGCCACGACTCGATGAGCGCGGGGTCACCTGGGGGTTCCTCGATCACATCGCCGCGACCACGGCATCCGCTGCCAGGGACCTCACCCGAGACGACCCCAGGGCCGACGTGCTCGTCTTCGCTCCGGGCGCGCGCGAGGTCTCCGAGATCGCCCGTCGCCTCCGCACTGCGAGCAGCTCGTTCGACGTGCGCGAGCTGCACGGACAGATCGCTGCGGCAGAGCAGGATGACGTGATCCACGGCCGTGCGCCGGATGCCGCTCCGCGCATCATCGTCACGACGTCGCTCGCCGAGTCGTCGCTCACGGTGCCGGGCGTGCGTCTGGTCGTGGACAGCTGCCTCGCTCGGCATCCTCAGCGCGACGCTGCGCGCGGCATGACGGGTCTGGTTACCACCGCCGCCTCCCGCTCGTCGTGCGTGCAGCGTGCGGGACGCGCCACCCGCCAGGGCGCCGGCACGGTGATCCGCTGCGTCGATGAGCGCACCTATGCGGCGTCTCCGGCGCGTCCGGCTCCCGAGATCGCGGTGACCGACCTCGCGGATGCCGCCCTGCTGCTCGCCTGCTGGGGTGCGCCCGGCGGCGCCGGCCTGCGGATGATCGACCCTCTTCCTGCCCAGAACCTGGCCGATGCGCTCGCCGTACTCCGGGGGCTCGGTGCGATCGACGACGAGGGTCGAGCCACCGCGGAAGGCCGCATCCTGGCACGCATCCCGACCGATCCGCGGCTCGCCCGCGCTCTCCGCGACGGCAGTCCGGCGGTCGGGGCGCGACTCTCGGCCGAGGTCGTCGCCCTGCTGGGTGGTGACCTGCGCATCGCCGAGGCCGACGTCGCCCAGGCGATCATCGCCCTGCGTGGCGGTCGAGCCCCCGAGGCCCGACGATGGCGCAGCGACGCGGATCGGCTCGAGCGGATGGTGCGCCCGACGCCGCGGGTGCGCTCCGATCTCGACGGGATCGGCCTCGTGATCGCGCTCGCCTTCCCCGAGCGCATCGCGCACCGCGTCGAGCGCACCGCCGAGGGCGCGACGTTCCTGCTGGCATCCGGCACACGTGCGGGGGTGCGCGGTCCGCTCGCGGCGGTCGAGTGGCTCGCCGTCGCCGACGTCGCGCGCGCCTCGGCCCGTGCCGCAGCGGGATCCGGCGCGATCATCCGATCCGCGGCGGTGCTCACCGAGGCGCAGATCGAGAGCGCCGCGAGTCACCTCTTGACCGACCGCGTCGAAGCGGAGTTCACCGGCGGTCGGGTGCAGGCTCGTCGTGAGCGCCGCATCGGTGCGATCCTCCGCTCCTCGGCACCGGTGCGCGCATCGGCCCAGGAGGGACGGGATGCCGTGCGCCGGGCGATCCGGCGAGACGGACTCGGCATGTTGTCGTGGTCCGAGGGGGCAGACGCCCTGCGCCGTCGTCTGGCTCTGCTGCGACGGGAGATCGGCGCCCCCTGGCCCGACGTGTCGGATGCCGGGCTGATCGCGACCCTCGATGCCTGGCTGGCCCCGGAGCTCGACGCCCTCGCGGGTGGCACGCCCGTGAGCCGGTTGGATCTGACGTCGGCTCTTCGCCGGCTGCTCCCCTGGCCTGAGGCCGCACGACTCGAGGACCTCGTCCCTGACCGGCTGGAGGTGCCCACCGGTTCCCGCATCCGCATCGACTATCCGTCGCACGACGATGCGGCCGCACGCCCCGTCGTCGCCGTGAAGCTGCAGGAGTGCTTCGGTTGGGCCGAGACCCCGCGGCTGGTCGACGGACGCGTGCCGGTGCTGTTCCACCTGCTGTCGCCCGCACGACGCCCGCTCGCGGTCACCGACGACCTCGCCTCGTTCTGGTCGGGTCCGTACTCCCAGGTGCGCGCCGAGATGCGCGGGCGCTACCCGAAGCATCCCTGGCCGGAGGATCCGTGGGCAGCCGTGCCGACCAGGCACACCAAGAACCGCTCCGCGCGCTGAGCGGTTCTCGAGCAGGCCTCAGGGCGTGCGGCGCCGCAATGTGAGCGACGCAAGCACCAGCGCGCCGACCCCGAACGCCACGACCACCAGCAGCGGCCCGTAGACGTCCCACCCGTCATCGCCGGCCGTCACGGCGTTGATCGTGTCGATCGCATAGCTCAGCGGCAGCCAGTCCGAGATCGCGTGCAGCACGTCGGGCATCTGGTCGCGGGGCATGAAGAGCCCGCCGAGGATGATCTGCGGGAAGACGAGCAGGGGCATGAACTGCACGGCTTGGAACTCGGTCTGGGCGAACGCGCTGGCCAGCAGCCCGAGCGCCGTGCCGAGAAGCGCGTCGACCACCGCGACGAGTCCGAGCTGCCACAGTTCGCCCTCGACATCGAGACCGCATACTCCGACCGCGAAGGAGACGGTGATGACCGCCTGCAACAGCGCCATGAGGCCGAAGGCCAGGGCGTATCCGAGGATGAAGTCGGCCTTGCCGAGGGGCGTCGTCATGAGTCGCACGAGCGTGCCGGAGCGCCGTTCCCGCAGTGTCGTGATCGACGTGATCAGGAACATGACGATGAAGGGGAACAGCGCGAGGATCGCTCCGCCGAACTGGTCGAAGACTCCGTCCTGGTCGCTGAACAGCCAGGCGAAGAGCCCGACGAGCAGACTCGGGGCGATGAGCATCAGAGCGATGGAGCGAGGGTCGTGGCGCAGCTGACCGAGCACCCGTGCGGCGGTCGCGAGCATCCGTCGGCCGTTCATTCGCCCGTCTCCCGTCGCTCGCGCCGTGTGGCAGGCGGGGTGCTGCCCTCCTGCTCACGACTGTCACGTTCGATCAGCGCGAGGAACGCCGCATCGGGATCAGCCGTGCCGGTGTCGGCGAGCAGCGCCGCCGGGCTCGTATCGGCGATGATCCGTCCGCTGCGCATCAGGAGCAGCCGATCGCATCGCAGCGCCTCGTCCATCACATGGCTCGACACGATCATCGTCACTCCGCGCTCGGCGAGCCCTCGGAACAGGTCCCAGAGCTCGACCCGCAGCACGGGGTCGAGTCCGACCGTCGGCTCGTCGAGCACGATGAGCTCCGGCGTGCCGATGAGTGCCATCGCCAGCGAGATCCGCGTGGTCTGGCCTCCGCTGAGCGACTCCACGAGCTGACCGGCCTGCGCGCCCAGGCCGACCTCGTCGATCACCCGGTCGACGTCACCCTTCGGCGCGTCGAGGACGGAGGCGAGGTACGACAGATTCTGGCGCACGGTGAGATCGCCGTAGACGGCCGCACCCTGCGTGCCGTAGGCCACCCTGTGACGCAGCTGCCGTGATCCGCCCGGTTCTCCCAGTACCGTCACCGTGCCTTCGGAGATCCGCTGCACCCCAACGATCGAACGCATCAGCGTCGTCTTGCCGCACCCGGACGGCCCGAGGAGTCCGGTGATCTCTCCCTGGGGGATCATCAAGTCGATCCCGTCGAACACCGACGTCTTCCCTCTGCGCACACGGAGACCCGAGATGTCGACCGCCGTTTTATTCATCATGTGATGAATTATGCGCCCGGCGACGGGTGAGGTCAACGGGTGTCGAGCGCTCGAGCGCGGCCTTCACTGTTCCTGGCGGGCACAGCTTCGGAGCGGGCATCGGAACTCGCCGGAGTGACCACCCACGGCCCGGGGTGTCGCCCTCGGCATCCGAAGTTGTGACCGGGGTCTCAAGACGCGGTCGCCCTCGGCATCCGAAGTCGGGACCGGGGCCTCAAGACGCGGTCGCCCTCGGCATCCGAAGTCGTGACCGGCGCCTCAAGACGCGGCAGCCCTCGGCATCCGAAGTCGGGACCGGCGCCTCAAGACGCGGCAGCCCTCGGCATCCGAAGTCGTGACCGGGGTCGGGAGGTGCGCGAGGCCCGGGCTATTCGAAGAGGTAGCGCTGCACGGTCGGTCCGACGCGCGAGACGATGTCGTCGACCGATGCCGAGGCGATGGGCCCGAGCTTCAGCACGTACCGAGTGAGCAGGAGGCCCGCGATCTGCGAGGCGACGAGGGTCGCACGCAGGTCGGCGTCAGCGACGCCGAGCGTCTTCGCGATCTTGCCGATGAGCTCACGCGCGAGGAATCCGGCGAGCAGCGGCGTCGTGAGCCGGCTGCCGATCGCCGTGCGGATGAGCATGACCCCTCGGCGGCGGATGTCCGGCTGCTCGAAGGCTTCGAGCACGTAGCGCACGAGACGCTCGCCGACGGCGTCGCGCGGACCCGCGACGATGGCCGGCACATCGATGTCGGGGCGGAGAGGGATGCCGACCGCCTCGGCGAACAGATCGGCCTTCGTGCCGAAGTAGTGATGCACGAGAGCGGAGTCGACGTCGGCGCGGGCGGCGATCGAGCGGATCGTCGACCCGTCGTATCCGTGCTCTCCGAACTCGTCGACCGCGGCGGCGATGATGCGGTCGCGCGAGTCGGAGACGCCACGGGGACGCCCACGCTTCTTCGGCGCACGCTGCTCGGTCATGGCGCCAGCCTACGACGGCGGGGCGGCGTCATCGTCAGTCGAGCAGATGCCGCAGATAGCGCTGCGGGTCCTGCAGGAAAGAGCGCCAGTGGTTCACGATCTCGAGATCGTTCCACTCGGCAGGACGGATGCCCCAGTCACCCACCTCGAGGATCCGAGCCCCCGGCAGCGCAGCGAGAACCGGCGAGTGGGTGGCGCAGAGCACCTGACCACCCTCGTCGACGATGCGCTGCAGCACCGCGATGAGAGTGAGTGTCGACTGGAACGACAGCGCTGCCTCTGGCTCGTCGAGGCAGTAGAAACCCGGTTCGTCGAAACGGCTCTCGAGGAGGGCGAGGAACGACTCGCCGTGACTCATCTCGTGGAACGGCACGTCGCCCCGCGGCGAAGGGTTCTCTTCGAGGTACGTATAGAACGAGTGCATCGTCTCGGCCCGCAGGAAGAACCCCCAGCGGTTGGCTCCGACACCGCGTTGCAGCTGCAGCCACTCCGACAGCGGCGATTCGGTGGGCCGGGTGCTGTGCCTGGCGAACTTCGATCCGCCCTCGGGCGAGAGGCCGTAGGCGATCGCGATTCCCTCGACGATCGTGGACTTGCCGCTGCCGTTCTCGCCGACGAGGAACGTCACGCCCGGCGAGAGGTCGATCCCTTCGCGCAGCACCTGGGCGACCGCGGGGATGCTCGTGGGCCAGACCTGCCCCGGCTCGGGTGCGTCTTCGCTCGCCCGCACGGCGACGACCGGCTGCTCGCGTCGGCGACGGCTGCCGGGGGTCCAGATCGATTCCATGCGTTCCTCCTCTGAGGGAGGCTAGTCGCAGCCACCGACGCGCAGGCCGGGAGGTCCGCTCAGCACTCGATGACGTTGACCGCGAGTCCGCCCTCGCTGGTCTCCTTGTACTTCGTCGACATGTCGATCCCGGTCTGACGCATCGTCTCGACGACCGCATCCAGCGAGACGTAGTGGCTCCCGTCGCCGCGGAGGGCGAGGCGTGTCGCCGTCACCGCAGTCGAGGCGGCGATCGCATTCCGCTCGATGCACGGGATCTGCACGAGCCCGCCGATCGGGTCGCAGGTGAGTCCGAGGTGATGCTCCATGGCGATCTCGGCGGCGTTCTCGATCTGTCGGTTCGTGCCGCCCATCACCGCGGTGAGGCCACCGGCGGCCATCGCGCACGCCGAGCCGACCTCGGCCTGGCATCCGCCCTCTGCCCCCGAGATCGACGCATTCGCCTTGAACAGCGATCCCAGGGCGGTCGCGGTGAGCAGGAAGCGCCGGATGCCGCGTCGGCGGTTCGCCTCGGCGACCGCGTCGGGGTCGTCGATCGCTCCGACGGCGACGAGCGACGCCTCCGCTCCGAAGCCGAGCAGCGCACTTCCGACGAGCTCTCCGTAAGGGGTGACCGCGTTGCCGGCACCGAGCCCGGAGTCGGCCAGGAACCGCCACCAGTACATCGCGACGGCGGGGAGGATGCCGGCCGCACCGTTCGTCGGCGCGGTGACCACCCGACCGCCCGCCGCGTTCTCCTCGTTGACGGCGAGCGCGAAGGCCCCCAGCCACTCGCCGGGAAGCTCACGGTGTCCGTCGGCCTCGGCTTCTTCGAGCTGCCCGCGGATCGCGCTCGCGCGGCGCTTGACCTTGAGCATGCCCGGAAGCACCCCATCGGAGTGCAGGCCGTTGTCGACGCAGGCGGCCATCGCATCCCAGATGGCGTCGAGGCCGGCTGCGACGTCCTCCTCCGAGCGCTGCGCGGTCTCGTTCAGGCGAGCGATCTCGGCGATCGACAATCCGTGCTCGTCGCACAGCGCGAGCAGCGATGCAGCGTCTGCATAGGAGTACGGCAGCGGAGCCGCAGAGATCTTCGCTTCTTCGCCGTCGCGACGGATGAACCCGCCGCCGACGGAGTAGTACGTCTCCTCCGTCACGATCCGCCCGTCGGCCTCCCACGCGGTGATGGTCATGGCGTTCGGATGGCCGGGCAGACGGGTGCGCGGCTCGAACACGACGTCGGTCTTCGAGAACGGGATCTCGTGTGTGCCGTCGATCCGCACCGTCGCATCGTCGCGAAGGTCTGTCCAGGCCGCGCGCACCTCCGACGGATCGCAGGTCTCGGGGGCGAGACCGCGGAGGCCTGCGACGACGGCATCGGGCGTGCCGTGTCCGATTCCTGTGGCGCCGAGAGAGCCGTACAGCGTGCATCCGACGCGTGCGACGCGGTCGAGAGCGCCGGTCGAGCGCAATCGGCGGGCGAATTCGAGTGCCGCCCGCATCGGCCCGACCGTGTGGGAACTCGAGGGGCCCACTCCGATGGAGAAGAGATCGAAGGCCGAGACGTACGCTGTCACCTCCCCAGCGTACGTCGTGATCCGCACTGCGGACGATCCGGCGGACGATCGGGACGCCGCCGTCAAGCCCCTTCAGACCCGAGCGCCGAGACTCCATCCTGGTCAGGCACTCGATGCGAAAGGACGATCATGACCGACAGCACACCCGCACAGGATCCGACCTCCGGCCTCGCCCCGGAGGCTCAGACGCCCACCCCCACTCCCTCGTCCGGCGACGCCGGCGAGTTCAAGGACCCTGGACAGGGCACGCAGGCTCCCGCGGAGGCGGAGTCCCCCGAGGACGCCGATCCGTCGGAGATTCCCGACAACGACGAACTCGAAGAGCCGAGCACCGAGAAGGAGCCGTCGGAGGAGCCCAAGGCCCCGACACGCAACGACCCCGAGCCCGACCATGAGGCGGTCGGGATCGGGGTCATCGACGGTCCGGAGACCGACGAGGGCGACTGAGCGACTCCTACCTCGCTCGACCACCCTCCGCTCCCGTCGCGATGCACCCTGCGACGGGAGCGAGTCGGAGGCGGGCTACTCGACGAGCTTGCCCTCGGTGTCGACCTCGCGCATGAGCTCCGCGATCTCTGCGGGGATCTCGGGGATCGGCTCGTGCGTCACGCCGTCTGCGGGCGACCAGACGAGGTTGACCTGCAGCGTGGGGTCGGTGTCGGGATAGTCGCTGCGGTTGTGGCAGCCGCGGGTCTCGCGGCGTTCGAGTGCGGCCTCGATCGTGGCGCGGGCGGCGAGCGCCGACGCCTTGAGGTCGAAGGCATGCGCGAGATCCTGGAAGCCCGCGATGTCGGGGTGGATGCCGATGTCCTCCATGCGCCCCTCGATCATGTCGAGGTCGGCGAGGCCGGCACGGAGGCCTTCCTCCGACCGCACGACACCGGCGTGCTGGGTCATGGTGTTGCGGATCGCGCGCTGCAGGGCTCGCACGTTCTCGCGACCGTCCGCCGCGAGCAGGTCGTCGATCTCGGCGCGCGCCTGGGCCACAGCATCCGCAGACCGACGCTGCGCGTCGAGACCGGCGGCGTGCGCCATCGCCGCCTGACCGACGATGCGGCCGTAGACGAGCAGTTCGATCAGCGAGTTGCCGCCGAGACGATTCGCGCCGTGCAGACCGCTCGATGCCTCGCCGATCGCATAGAGACCGTCGACGTCGGTCTGGTGGTCCTCCGGACGCACCCACACCCCACCCATCGAATAATGCGCTGTGGGCGCGATCTCGATCGGCTCGGTGGTGATGTCGAGCATCTGCAGCTCCATCATCGTCTGGTAGACCCGGGGCAGCCGGGTCATGATCGTCTCGCGCGGCAGGTGAGACACGTCGAGCCAGACGCCGCCGTTCTCCGTGCCGCGACCCTCGGCGATCTCGGTGTAGGCGGCGAGCGCCACGCGATCGCGGGTCGAGAGCTCCATGCGCTCGGGGTCGTACTTCGACATGAACCGCTCGCCGAGGGCGTTGCGCAGGATGCCGCCTTCGCCTCGGGCGGCCTCCGAGATGAGGGTGCCGGCGGCGTTCTCGGGCTCGATGATCCCCGACGGGTGGAATTGCACGAGTTCGGGATCGCGCAGACGGGCACCCGCCTCGACCGCGAGACGGAACGAGTCGCCGGTGTTCTCGTCGCGGCGCGACGATGTGCGGCGCCAGATGCGGTTGTGTCCGCCCGCAGCGAGGATCACCGCATCCGCGTGGATCAGGTACCGCGTGCCGTCGGACTGGTCGAAGCCGTAGGCACCGAACACGACGTTGTCGCGCACGAGCAGCCGTGTGATGTAGACGTGGTCGAGGATCGGGACCTCGAGCTGCTCGGCCTTGGCGACGAGGGTGCGCTGGATCTCGAGTCCGGTGTAGTCGCCCGCGAAGGCGGTGCGGCGGAACGTGTGGGCGCCGAAGAATCGCTGCGAGATGCGGCCGTCGTCTTCTCGGGCGAAGTCCATGCCCCAGCGTTCGAGGTCGCGGATGCCGCGCTCGGCCCCCTGCGTCACGATCTCGACCGTGTGCGGGTTGGCGAGCAGGTAGCTCTCCTTGATGGTGTCGGCGGCGTGCTGCTGCCAGCTGTCGCCTTCGTCCATGGTTCCGAGGGCGGCGTTGATGCCGCCGGCGGCGAGAGAGGTGTGGGCATCCTGTCGGGGGCGTTTGCCGACGGCGAGGACGTCGATGCCGTGCTCGGCGACCTCGATCGCCGCGCGCAGCCCGGATCCGCCGGTCCCGATGACCAGGACCGTGGTGGAGATCTGCCGTTCGCGTGTACTCATGCCTTCGACGCTAGTTAGGGCGACCTAATAACTCCAATGCATTGTTCTACTGGTATCGATAGACTGCAGGCATGAACCTCGAGCAGCTCCGCGGGTTCGTCGAGGTCGCCCGCCTCGGCCACTTCACCCGCGCCTCCGAGCATCTGCATCTCGCCCAGCCGTCGCTCAGCCGACAGATCTCGACTCTGGAGCGCGAGCTCGGCGCGGAGCTCTTCCACCGGGCCCGCGGCCACATCGCGCTCACCTCCGCCGGCGAGGCTCTTCTGCCGCGCGCCCAGCGGATGCTCGCCGAATCAGACGCCATCCGCGAGGAGATGGGCGAGCTCGCCGGCCTGCGCCGTGGACGCGTGCGTCTGGGCGCCCCTCCCACCCTCTGCATCAGCCTCGTCGCCGAGGCGATCAGCACGTTCCACTCCGCCCACCCCGGCGTCGACCTGCACCTCACCGAGAGCGGCTCACGCCTGCTCGTCGACCAGCTCGCGGTCGGAGCGGTCGACATCGCGCTCATCACCGAGTCTGAAGGGCCTCCGCCGTCTGGCTTCAGTCTGTCGCGGATGCCGCTGCTCACCGAGGAGCTCGTCGTGGTCTCGGCAGCATCCGAGCCCCCGGTGTCGTCGTCCTCGTCGATGAGCCTCGCTCACCTCGCCACCCTCCCCCTGATCGCCCTCGACGAGACCTACGAGCTGCGGGCGACGACCGATGCGGCGTTCCGCTCGGCAGGGTTGACCCCGAACTTCGTTCTCGAAGGCGCGGAGATGGATGCTCTGCTGCGTTTCGTCGAACGAGGAGTCGGCGTTGCGGTGGTTCCGGCGATGGTGCTCCTCGACCAGCCGGCACTGCGGTCGGTGCGACTCACACATCCGATGATGAGGCGCACTGTGAGCCTCGCCCACCGGGCGGACGTCACTCCCGCCATCGCCGTCGCAGCGATGCGTCGCGCGATCGTCGCGACGGCCGCAGAGGTCGCCGGCCGCGACCCCGCGATCACGAGCCTGCTCGAGTGAGGGCGCTCAGCCGGCGAACACGCGCGTGAGCCGGACGACCAGCAGGCCGACGGACACGATCAGTCCCAGATAGGCGAGGCCGAGTCCGACGATGGCGGCGGCGCGGAACGCACCGTGACGCCGCACCGCGGCATGGCCGATCAAGGCAGCGGCTGCGGCGATACCGATCGCGATGAGGTAACCGACGACGCCGCTCGGCAGCACGAACAACGACACGATCGCCAGGACGCCGCACACCAGACCGATCACATGCCACACCCGGTTGTTCTGGACCGGCTCGGGAAGCGTCATGGGCACGAGCCTATCGAGCCGGCGATGTCTTCGCCTCCGTCTGAGTTCGGTCCCTGCACGAACGACTGCAGGTCAGGGTGCGGAGGTGCCCAATCCCCTCAGCCGGGCACAGCTTCGGACCCGCCAACCGACGCGCCGGGCCAGGGCCCCAACGGTCGGCGTGTCGGTCCACGGCATCCGAAGTTGTGCTCGGTGCTAGGTGCCGGGTGCCGGAGTGCGGAGAACGCAAAACCCCCGCCGCGAATGCGACGGGGGTTTCAGCTCATCTGTGCGCCCGAAGGGACTCGAACCCCTAACCTTCTGATCCGTAGTCAGATGCTCTATCCATTGAGCTACGGGCGCTCCTGGACCGCTCAGCGGGCCGTAGAACAGCCTACAACAGACGCGGCGGGAAAGCGAAACGAGCCCTCAGTCGTCGTCATCGGGGACGTTCTGCTTCTTCTTGCGCTTGGCTTTCGCGCGCTGCAGAGAAGACAGAGCCTGCAGGTCGACGAGGCGCAGCGCCTGCATTCTGGCCTCGCGCATGCGCTCGTAGTCGGGGTCCTGATCGGGGCGCATGCCCTCGACGTGCAGCCGACGATCGAGGTTGTGGCGCACGTCGGCCCAGGCGCCCTCTCGGGCCTCCTCGACGATCGCTCGCAGCGCGGCCTCGTCCTCCATCGTCTCGCGCAGCTTGGTCGCGACTCCGTGCGACTGCTTGGCGCGGCGACGGAGGTTTCGCACATCGCGGTCGCGGTAGTCGTGCGTTCCGGAGGGGTCGGAGTGGCGACCGCGAGCGCGCTTGCGCAGCTCGGTGAGGTTTCGCTCGACCTCTTCGGACTCCTCGGCCATCGCCCGCAGCGCTTCTCGCGCGTCGGCGACGTACTTGTCGGTGTCGAACACGCCGTTCTCGGCGATCGTGCCGATGAGGATGTGATTCTTCACGGCGAGGCGCGCGGCAGCGGTCGCGATCGCAACGCCTTCGGCGATGGCATCCGCAGTTCGTCCCACCGCTACCTCCTCTCTCCGAGCGTACCGGTATCGCTCCCCGATGCAGTGGGCCAGAATGGATCGGAATCGAGTCGCCACGGCCTGCCCTCCGACCTGCGGCACTCCGAGCGCCGCCAGGAGGAGTGCAATGAAGCGTCTCACCCTCACCGGGAGCACCACCGTCATCACGGGAGCCGCGAGCGGGATGGGCGCGGAGATCGCGCGGATCCTCGCTGCGGACGGCGTGCACCTCGCCCTGGTCGATCACAACGCGGAGGCTCTCAGCACCGTGGCCGCAGGGCTCCGGGGCACGAACGTCACCACGCACGTCGTCGATCTGCGCGACGATGAGGCCGTCGTCGCCGCAGTGGGCGAGATCACCTCAGCGCATCCTCACGTGAACGCGCTGATCACGTGCGCCGGCTCGTCGATGCTCGGCACCCTCGACCAGCTGACGATGGAGGAGATGCGCTGGCTGACCGATGTGAACCTCTGGGGCACGGTGTCGATCACCAAGGCTCTGCTGCCGACGCTCCGCGCAGAGCGCGCCGCGCACATCACGCACCTGGCGAGCATCTATGCGCTGGCGGCCCCCGCGGGACGCATTCCGTATGCGCTGAGCAAGTACGCCGTGCGAGGGTTCTCCGAGGCGCTCCGCCACGAGCTCGAGGGATCCTCGGTCACGGTCGGCGCGATCTATCCGGCGGGCGTGCGCACGGGCATCATCCTGCACGGTCGCTATGCGGCCGCCATCGACCCCGCAGTGGCGGCACGGGCGGCGACCGCGCAGGCGGCGATGTATCACACCGAGCCCGCGGATGCCGCGGCGCAGATCGTACGCGCGACCGAGCGACGCAAGGCGCGCACGATGGTCGGTCGGGAGGCGCGCCTCGTCGACGTGCTCGTGCGCGTCGCACCGGCGGCCTACTGGCGCGTGATGCGGCGCCCGCTGCGCGAGGCGATCGACACGACCACCCCGGTCCGCTGAGTCAGCGGACCGCGCCGACCCAGACCCCCGACGCCCAGGCCTGCTGGTCGCCGTTGCAGCCGACCGCGCCGGGGAATCCGCGCACCACAGCCATGCAGTTCGCGAGGAACTCGGGATCCGCACCGAACATCGACTGATACGAGCCCGACGAGGTGAGGGCGCCCCAGACGCGGAACTGGTAGATGTGCGCGAGCTCGTGCGCCATCGCCCACCTCAGTCGGTCGGCGCTCCAGTTCGAGATGTCGGCGCGATATTTGATGTATCCGTTGCTGTTGGCGCAGGCCGGAGCCGTTCCCCCCGCGCACGACGACGACTCGTAGAGCCCGACGCCGCCGCCCCCGACCGCGTCGAGCGCGGCTCGCACCCTCGCATAGCCGTCGGGACCGCTCGACGACCAGGCCGGGCCCTCGGGAGCCGCGTACTGCGCTGCCTCCCATGTGGTCACGTCGTCGCCGATCCTGTCGATGAGGGCATGGACGGTCGCGGTCGCGGCCACGACCGTGGCGGGGTCCTTGCGCTCCGCGAGCACGGTCTGCTGGGCCGACAGCGCGGATGCTCGATGAGCGGCCGTATCGACCTTGCCCTCGGCGCCCGCCATCGCCGCGCCGAGCGCGACGATCTCGTCGACGAACGCGGGGCGCACCTCGAGCACGGCTGCGCGAGAGGCGTTGTCCTTCTCGGCGAGGTCGATCGCACCCTCGAGGTGGTCGGTGCGCATCTGCGCGGTACTCGTCGACTGGGACAGCGCCCGCAGCTCGGCGATGGCGGCGGCTCTGTCCTCGTCGAGGGCGACGGCGCGGCCGACCACGCCGGCGGCGAGGAGGATCGCCGCGACCAGGGTGACCGAGAAGACTCTCCGGATCACGACGCTCCCCTCACGGCAGGAACCCCGTGGTGTCGGCGAGCTGCGTCTCCTGCTCGGCGATCGCCGCGCGCAGAGCCGTCAGCTTCTCGGCGAGCAGGTAGTTCGCGTCCCGAGTGGCGTCGAGCTGCTGCTCGGCCTGCACGACTGCGGCTCGCGCCTCGGCGAGCGCGTCGACCCGCTGCTGATCCGCGACCACCACGAGCACCGTCCCGCCGATCAACAGCAGGCTCCCGGTGACGACGGCGAGGCCCCTCATACCGCTCCCCAGAACAAGACGATTTTCCGGAACGATTTCCGTTGGGCCCAATATATCCTCGCGGAAGGTGCCGTTCTAGCGCACTGTCTCGCCCGCCGCGCTCCGGAAGCGCCGGAGCCTGAGGCTGTTGAGCACGACGAACACGCTCGAGAACGCCATCGCCGCGCCCGCGAGCATCGGGTTGAGCAGACCGAGAGCGGCGAGCGGGATCGCCGCGACGTTGTACGCGAGCGCCCAGAAGAGATTCCCGCGGATCGTTCCGAGCGTGCGTCGGGCCAGCCGGATCGAATCCACCGCACCCCAGAGGTCACCACGGACGAGCGTCAGATCGGATGCTTCGATCGCGGCATCGGTTCCTGTTCCCATCGCGATCCCCAGATCGGACTGCGCCAGAGCCGCTGCGTCGTTGACGCCGTCACCGACCATGGCGACCACGGCACCGCGTCGCTGCAGCGCAGTGATGACATCGACCTTGCCCTCGGGCAGAACGCCTGCACGCACCTCGTCGATACCCACGACATTCGCGATGCTGCGCGCCGCGCGCTCGTTGTCGCCGGTGAGCAGCACCGGCCGCAGGCCGAGCCCCCGAAGGGCGGTGATCGCGTCAGCACTGGTGGGCTTGACCTGGTCCGCGACGACGAGGACTCCTCGCACCCGGCCGTCCCATGCCACCGCGACGGCCGTGCGCGCATCTGCTTCGGCGCTGTCGAATGCCGCCGCGAGCACACCGTCGAGCGGCAGCCCCCAGTCCTCGAGAAGCGACGGCCGACCCGCGATCACGGCATGCGATTCCACGACCCCGGTGACACCGCGCCCAGGGATGCTGCGGAAATCGTGCACGGAGGGCAGATCGCCGATGCGCTCGGTGGCGCCCCGCACGATCGCCTGGGCGATGGGATGCTCGGAGGCCTCTTCGACTGCAGCCGCGTGGCGGAGCACGTCGGTGGGATCCTCTCCGTCGGCGACGATGACCTCGACGAGTGTCATGCGCCCGGTCGTGACCGTGCCGGTCTTGTCGAGCACGATCGTGTCGACGCGGCGGGTCGATTCCAGCACCTCCGGGCCCTTGATGAGCACGCCGAGCTGCGCTCCGCGTCCCGTGCCGACGAGCAGTGCCATCGGCGTCGCGAGTCCCAGAGCGCACGGGCATGCGATGATCAGCACCGCCACGGCCGCGGTGAACGCGGCAGCCGCACCACCGCCGATCAGCAGCCACACGACCAGCGTGACCGCGGAGATGGCGAACACGATGGGCACGAAGACGGCCGACAGCCGGTCTGCGAGACGCTGCGCCTCGGCCTTGCCCGACTGGGCCTCTTCGACGAGACGCGCCATGCGCGCGAGCTGAGTATCGCCTCCGACGCGCGTCGCCGACACGAGAAGTCGGCCACCCACGTTGACGGTGGCGCCGGTGACCGAGTCGCCGGCGCGCACCTCGACCGGAACCGATTCGCCCGTGAGCATCGAGGCGTCGACCGCAGACGACCCCTCGCGCACGATGCCGTCGGTGGCGATCTTCTCGCCGGGGCGCACCACGAACACGTCCCCCACCCGGAGCCGCTCGAGCGGCATCCGCTCTTCTCGCCCGTCGCGCAGGACCGAGACGTCCTTCGCGCCGAGTTCGCCGAGCGCGCGGAGCGCCGCGCCGGCGCGGCGCTTGGAGCGCTGTTCGAGGAAGCGTCCGAGCAGCAGGAACATCGTCACACCGGCGGCGACCTCGAGGTAGATGCTGCCGAGACCGTCTCCTCGTTCGATCGTGAATCGGAATGGGTGGGTCATTCCCCACATGCCGGCGGTTCCGAAGAACAGCGCGTACAGCGACCAGAGGAAGGCGGCGCCCACCCCGACCGAGATGAGAGTGTCCATCGTGACGGCGCGGTGACGCGCATTGAGGAAGGCGGCCCTGTGGAAGGGCCAGGCCGCCCAGGTGACGACCGGCGTGGCGAGGACGAGTGATGCCCACTGCCATCCCGGGAACTGCAGCGGTTCAGCCATCGCGAGGGCGATCACGGGGATCGCGAGCACCGCGGCGACGATGAGGCGAAGCCGCAGCCGCCGGTAGGCGGGGTCGACATCGGCGGACTCGGTCTCGCGCGGCAGCGTGGCCGCGTATCCGGTGCGGACGACCTCCGAGATGAGGTCATCGACGTCGATGCCGGAATCGACCTGCACATGGGCCTTCTCCGTCGCATAGTTGACGCTGGCCTCCACCCCCTCCATGCGGTTGAGTCGCTTCTCGATCCGCGCGGCGCAGGACGCGCACGTCATTCCCTCGATCTCGAGGTCGTAGGTGACTGCTCCGGCTGACATGCTCACTCCTCAGGCGCGGACGGCGCTGTAGCCGGCCTCGTCGACGGCGGCCAGCACGGCGGCGTCGTCGAGTTCGGTGCTCGAGGTCACGGTCAGGCTGCCGGCGGCGGCGCTGACGTCGATGCCGGTCACACCGTCGAGCTTCGCGACCTCGCTGCGCACCGAACCCTCGCAGTGTCCGCAGGTCATTCCGGTGACGGAGTAGGTGGTGGTGCTCATGTGTGCGTTCCTCTCGCTGATCCTGAAGGGATTAATACCCCCCTGGGGTATCCCTCTGATCACAACAGTACCCCGCGGAGGGGTATTCCCTCAACGCGAGGAGACTCAGATCGAGTACGTCGGGTTGCTGAGGCGCCGCTCTGCGGCCGCCTGGCCACTGGCCAGGTGCTGCGGGACGAGCCACCTCAGCGTGTCGACATCGCGGGCGACGACGGCTTCGAGGATCACACGGTGCTCCTCCGCCATCGCGAGCAGATCGTCGTGCTGCCCGAACAGCCAACGCAGTCGCGTGACGAACACGCCGATCAGCTCGCCGAGCATCTCATTGCCGGCAAGCTCCGCTGAGATCTCATGGAACTCCCCCGCCGCGATGCGGGCGGCATCGACGTCTCCCGCCTTCGCTGCCGTGAGCTCTCGCTCGTAGGCCGCCTGCAGCCTCGCGATGCCCGCGTCGTCGTGCCGCTCGGCGGCGAACACGAAGATCAGGGTCTCGATGGCTTCCCGCACTTCTCCGAAGTCCTGGATGTCGCGGTGGGTGAACTCGCGCACGACAGCCCAGGTGCGCGGCCGGGCGACGACCACGCCTTCGCCGACGAGCGTGCGGATCGCCTCGCGCACCGGGAGTCGCGACACGCTGAGCTCGGCCGCGATGTCGCGTTCGACGAGCCGGGATCCGGGCGCGCGGCGTCCCAGGATGATGTCATCGCGCAGAATGCGCGTCACCCTCACCGACTCGAGTTCGCCGGCAGTCCCCACCCCCGCCATATCGTGATTGTCTCACCCGAGCACTGGCCCGACAAGTTTTGGTATCCCAACGGGTGCATTTGTTACGACCTCGCCCCGCTCAGCCCGTCAAAAGGGAGGGGCGGATGCCGCAGCATCCGCCCCTCCTGTGCACTCTCGCTCAGGGAAGGCGGTTGGCGATGGCGAGATTGGCCGCGAGCTCGTCGGCGTCCTGCTTCACGACGTAGGCCGGGCGATCGCGCTCGACCCGCCACGACTCGCTCAGCGGACCGACGTTCACCGTGTCGAAGCCGGCCTCGTCGTAGAAGCGCGTGACGAACGCGACCGCCTCGGCGTCGTCGCCCGCGGTCGCGAGTGCACGACGGCCCTCGGTGCCGGCCGGAGTTCCGTCGGTGGTGATATCGGCGGCGAGGATGTGGTTGAAGGCCTTGGCGATGCGCGAGGTCGGAAGCTGCTCCTGGAGCATCTCCGACGTCGTCGTCTCGCCCTTGTCGAGAGCCTCGATGTGGCCGTCGCGCTCGAAGTAGTAGTTGTTGGTGTCGAGCACGATCTTGCCGGCGAGCTGTTCGACGGGGAGCTGATCGATCTTGCCGAGCGGCACCGTCACGACGACCGCGTCACCCGCCTGCGCCGCATCCGCAGCGGTCGCGGCCTTCGCCTTCGGGCCGAGCTCGGCGACGAGGTCTGCGAGCGTCTCCGGACCCCGCGAGTTCGCGATCACGACGTCGTATCCGTTCGCCACCGCGACGCGCGCGACCTGGCTGCCGATGTGTCCTGCACCGATGATTCCGAGAGTTGTCATGTTCGGCCCAACGCCTGCGGGATCGACCTATTCCCTCGGTGACTCCGCGTGTCGCGATCACACGGTGAGGAGGAAGCGCTCTTCCACTCGGCGATACCCCAGGCTCTCGTAGAGACGGATGGCGCCTGTGTTGAAACCGAAGACGTGCAGGCCGATCGAGTCGGCGCCCAGACGTGCCGCCTCCCGCTCGGCCGCATGCATGACGTCGCGGCCATAGCCCTTGCGACGCTGATCGTCGGCGATCTCGATGTCGAGGATGAACCCGTGCGGGCGTCCGCCGCGAGAGCGGACGCCGATCCAGAGCACCCCCACCTCGACGCCGTCGACCTCGGCGGTGAACAGCTCCTGCCCTTCCGAGGCGACTCCGTCTGGCAGCTCCAGCTCCATCTGCCTGTGGGATTCGACCGCAGCGTCCTCGGCCGAGTACCGCCCGGAGGCGGCGAGGTCGTCGGCGAAGGCGGCTTCGGATGCCGCGGCGAAACCCGTGAAGCGCTCTGCCGTCATGGGCCTCACGACGACACGCGAGTCCGCGTCCCGTGCCGGGAGCGGTTCGAGGAGCATCTGGATCGAGGCGACCTCGAATCCGCCCCGCTCGACGAACGCGCGACTCTCGCCGTCGGAGGCGTAGACGCCCATGCTGATCCGATCGACCTGCTGCTTGCGCGCGAGGGCCCGCAGCTCGTCGAGCAGCGCACCTCGCTGCTCGACGCTCGATGCGCGCTCGAAGGAGAGATCGACGACGAAGAGGACGCCGTTGTTCGCCGCGAGCCAGATCGTGCCCAGCCGGGTCCCCGCGTCCTCGATCTCGAGCACCAGCGAAGTCGGCGTCTCGTACCCGTCGGCGAGCAGCTCGGCCAGGAACTCCTCGACGCGGGCGACTGCGTCGCCGCCGACGAACATGCCCGAGTCCTGCCGAAGGGCGATCAGACGCTCGCGCGTCGCCTCGAGCCAGTCGTCGAAGCGGTCTGGCAGCAGGGGCGAGAGCTGAACGGTCATGACTCCATCATCACCCCTCCCCTGATGACGTTCGTGCCGAGCCGAGCCTCCCGCGCCGCCTCACCCCTCGACAGGGGGTCGGACCGCGCGGGCGAGTGCTCGCTCCACCGACCTGTCGACCTGAGCATCGAGCGAGCGCCACGAGCCCAGCTCGAACGCGACGACCACCAGGACCGGGGAGAGCGTGACGACGAGGAGGCAGAGCCACAGCGGGCACCCGAACGCCGCGAGCACGATCGCGACGACAGGGAGCGCGAGCACCGTCACCTGCAGCGGCGCGTTCTTCGGCAGAGCAGACACGAGCCACGCGTGCAGCAGGTACAGCGTCACCATGAACACGAGCACAGGGACGGCGACAGACGAGATCGCTGTGAGAGTGCTCACGTGATAGTGCTCGTCGTAGACGTAGCCGATGACATGGAGTCCGGCCCCGACCGCCGCGATCGCCGCGAAGACGAGGATATGCCCGTACCCCCAGACTGCCGCCTTCGAGCGACGCACGGCGAGGATGGGACCGCTCGGCACCATGAAATACGTCCACCACAGCGCGAACGCCATGACGATCCCCAGCCCGACGACCATGACGGAGGAGAAGGACCACCCCTCCGCCTCGGTGATGGCCTGCGCCGCCGCCAAGGTGCCGAAGACGGTCTCGCCGAGGGCGATGATCGCCAGCAGCGCGTAGCGCTCGGCGATGTGATGCGGATGCCACGGCGTCGCTCCACCGTGCCTGAAGCCCTTGGTCTCGGCGACGAGCGGACTCGACCAGTCGATCGTCGATACGACCAGCGCCGCGAGGAGGAAGCCCAGCGGATCGAGCGGCAGGAAGATCAGCAGCACCCATCCGATCTGCGCGACGCCGATGATCAGCGCGTAGGTCTTCGCGGCCGTGCGATACCGAGGGTTGCCGTGCGCGGCACGCCACCACTGCGCGATCACGGCGACCCGCATCACGACATAGCCGGCCACCATCACCTCGTTCTGCACCGGCTGTCCGCGCTCGAGCGAAGCGAACATCGCGGGCAGGCCGATCGCCAGAACGACGACACCGGCCATCTGCACCATCGTCAGCAGGCGGAACAGCCAGTCGTCGGTGTCGAACGCCGAGGCGAACCACGAGTAGTTGATCCACGCCCAGACGATCGCCACCATGGCGAACGCGAATGCTCCGACCCCGGCCAGCACATCGCCGTGCGCGATCGAAGAGGCGAACGCGTTGCCCGCGACACCGAATGCGGCGACGAACGTGAGATCGAAGAGGAGCTCGAGCGGCGTCGCCGTGCGATGCGGCTCGCTCGCATCGCGCCCCGTCATTCGCCGTAATCCGTGCGCGTAGTACGCAGGTGCAGACATGTAAACCCCCCAGTGGTTCGGGTTCACAGTAGTGTCCGGGTCATGCACGACGCCACCGCGACGCGCCTCTCACCTCACGCCGCCCTGCTCATGCCTTGTGCAGGGCGTCCTCCACCGCGACCCAGGCCAGCATCGCGCACTTCACCCGTGCCACGTAGCGGGAGACGCCGCCGAGGGCTGCGACGTCGCCGAGAAGCTCCTCGTCGGGTTCGATCTTGCCGCGCGAGCGCATCGCCTCGCGGAACGACGCGATACGGATCTCCAGCTCCTCGACCGTCAACCCCTCGGCGAGCTCGGCGAGAAGCGAGGCGGATGCCTGCGAGATGGCGCAGCCATGACCCTCCCACGCGATCGCCTCGATGCTGCCGTCACCGGCACGGTGCACCTGCAGCGTGACCTCATCACCGCAGGTCGGGTTCACCTGATGCGATTGCGCCGCGATCTCGCCGCGGAGCCCGAACCCGTGCGGGGTACGGGAGTGGTCGAGGATCAGTTCCTGATACAGGTTCTGCAGGTCGCTCATGCGCCCCTCCGGAAGAAGTCGATGGCACCCTGGACGCCGTCGAGCACGGCGTCGATCTCGTCATCGGTCGTGTACAGATACGTGCTCGCCCTGGTCGACGAGGTGACGCCGAGGCGTCGATGCAGCGGCTGCGCGCAGTGATGCCCGACGCGCACGGCGATGCCACGGTCGTCGAGGAACTGGCCGAGGTCATGGGAGTGGATGCCGTCGACGTCGAAGCTCGCGAGTCCCACCCGCGGCAGGTCGATGCCTGCGCCGAGAACGCGCACGCCGTCGATGGCGGAGAGCCCCTCGACGAGACGCGCCCCGAAGGCGGCCTCGTGCGCGGCGATGCGCGGCATCCCCACCGCCGTCAGGTAGTCGACCGCCGCGGCGAGCGCGACAGTCTGCGACACCTTCTGGGTGCCGGCCTCGAACCGCTGGGGCGGCGGCAGGTACGTGGCCTCGGTCGTGGTCACGGTGGTGATCATCGAACCACCCGTGAGGAACGGAGGCATGATCTCGAGCAGTTCGCGGCGCCCGTAGAGTGCGCCGATGCCGGTCGGACCGAGCATCTTGTGCCCGGACAGCACCGCGAAGTCGACATCGAGCTCGCGGACATCCAGCGGCAGATGAGGAGCCGACTGGCAGGCGTCGAGCACGACGAGCGCGCCGACGGCTCGTGCCAGAGCGACGAGCTGCTCGACGGGGTTGATGACGCCGAGCACGTTCGACACGTGGGTGAACGCGACGAGCTTCGTGCGCTCTCCGATCAACTCGGCAGCGACATCGAGACGCAGAGCGCCCTCATCGTCGAGCGGGATCACCCGCAGGGTCGCGCCGGTGCGGGCTGCGAGTTCCTGCCAGGGGATCAGATTGGCGTGGTGCTCCATCTCGGTCGTGACGATCTCGTCACCCTCGCGCAGACGGAGGCGCTCGGCGGCGACTCCCCCACGACCGAGGGAGGCGTTGGAGATCGAATACGCGACGAGGTTGAGCGCCTCGGTGGCGTTCGAGGTCCAGACGATCTCGCCCTCGTCGGCGCCGATGAACCGTGCGACGGTGGCGCGAGCATCCTCGAAGATCTCCGTGGCCTCCGCCGCGAGCGTGTGGGCTCCTCGGTGCACGGCCGCATTGAGCGTCGTCGCGAACGTGCGTTCTGCGTCGAGCACCGCGAACGGACGCTGCGACGTGGCACCCGAGTCGAGGTACGAGAGCGGATGCCCGTTGACCTCGACCTGCAGGATCGGGAAGTCCTCGCGCAGTCGCCGCACCTCGGCATCCGTCAGGGGATCGTCGCTCAGCGGGGCGATCACGTCGGCGTCGCGAGAAGCACTCATCCTTCTAGCTTCTCATCCGGTGCGCCCGGCGGGGTCACGAACGCTGCGGATGAGAGCCGCCAGCGGCTCCTTCTCGATCGGATGCTGCGGAGCTGCCCAGCTGCCCTAGGCTCGCAGCATGTTCAGCGCCGACACCCTCGTGACCTTCGTCATCGCTGCCTTCATCATGGTCGTGATCCCCGGGCCGACCGTGCTCTTCACCATCGGCAGGGCGATGGCGCTCGGCAGGGTCGGCGGCTTTCTGAGCATCCTCGGCACCGCGATCGGATCGATCCTGCTCGTCGTCGGCGTCGCGCTGGGAGTCGGCACCGTCGTCGCGCAGTCGATCGTGCTGTTCACCATCGTCAAGGTCCTCGGCGCCGGCTACCTGGTGTTCCTGGGGATCCAGGCGATCAGGCACCGCAAGGATGCGGCGAAGGCGATGACGGGAGCCGTGCCCCGCCGCTCAGGTCTGCGACTGCTCGGCGAAGGCCTGGTGGTCGGGGTCACGAACCCCAAGTCGATCGCATTCTTCCTGGCGATCCTGCCGCAGTTCGTCGACCTTCACTCGGGATCGGTGCCGATGCAGCTGTTCGTGCTCGGCGTGATCGTCGTCGCGATCGGGGTGGCGTGCGACGCGATCTGGGTGCTGCTCGCGAGTGCGGCACGCGACTGGTTCGGTCGCTCGCCACGGCGCATCGGGGCCATGAGCGCGACCGGCGGAGGCCTCATGATCGCGCTCGGCGTCTTCCTCCTGGTCTGGAGCGAGAAGCCCTCGAGCGCCTGAGACCCGGACTCACATGCGGGCGTATCGCGCGCGGACCATCGAGAAGACGCCGTAGATGGCGAGGCCGGCGCCGACGAGCCACAGCACGAGCCGTCCGAACGGCAGGTCGGTCAGACTGCGCAGCGCGGCGTCCAGGCCCGCGGCCTTCTGCGGATCCTGGGTCCACGCCGCCACCACGAAAAGCACACCGGTGACCGCGACCGCGATGCCCTTGGCGATGTAACCCGCGATCCCCAGGGCGATGATGCCCGGTCGCGCGGGCCCGGTCGGCACGTCCATCGTCTTCTCGAATCCGCGAGTGAACCCGATCACGATGAACCCGATTCCGACGCCCGCAACGCTGAGCCCCAGGACG
>Ga0308166_1000492_pt1 | contig 53367 bp, 43 predicted proteins | sample PhyCR2_2_FD_202137 | JGI IMG/M metagenome (GOLD analysis project Ga0308166, IMG submission 202137) | Phyllosphere microbial communities from UC Gill Tract Community Farm, Albany, California, United States - DLSLCC.R2 | ecosystem: Host-associated > Plants > Phyllosphere > Unclassified | place...
AGCAGGAGAAACGTCGCCAGCGTGAAGAGCAGGAAAAGGCTGAGTAAATCCAGGGCAGACAGAGCAGATTGAACCGCTCTGTCTACTTTTCAGGTCTGTTTGCTGAAGGCGATTTGCCAGGCGGGCGTCTGAAAAACGTTTACTGGAAGTGTATGCTGCAAAGAGGGAGTGAAGATTTTAGAGTCGGGGTGCCGCTTCAGTCTGGATGACATCCCGGACTTCAGTACAGCTGTTTCCGCTTTCTGCACGTAACGTTAGCGCGTGCAGAAAACCGGAATTGCTGGCGGAATGAGCAAACGGACGGCGATGTAGTGAATCTCACGGCCTCTTTGCGCTATACTGCGCGCCGCTGTCCTCTTAGTTAAATGGATATAACGAGCCCCTCCTAAGGGCTAGTTGCAGGTTCGATTCCTGCAGGGGACACCATATGTTAGCCCACCAAAGTATCTCAAAGTCTAGTCAACTCTTTAACTTCAAACACTTACCTCTCGTTAATAGCCCATTAACGTTTACCGCTGTATTTCAAAATCCACTCTGTTTAGTTGGTACATATGTTGGTATGTTAAGTTCGATATTGCAGATACCATCATCTGAGGGTTTTTAGTATGGCGCTCACAGAGTTAAAAGTAAGAAATACAAAGCCTTCTGATAAACCTGTCAAGATGACCGACGGTAATGGTATGCACCTATTGATCACCACAAGTGGTTCCAAGTACTGGCGTTTTCAGTATCGCTTCGCTGGCAAACAGAAAATACTCGCACTGGGTGTGTATCCTGAGGTTTCATTGTCCGAAGCCAGACGACGAAGAGATGAAGCTCGTCAGCTTGTCGCAAACCATGTAGACCCAAGTGAGAAGCGAAAAGCGCAAAAGATTGAGAGCAAGGGCTTGCTAACATTTGAGCAAGTTGCACGACAATGGCATACCAGTAACAGAACCTGGTCAGACAGTCATAGAACAACTGTTTTGAACAGCCTTGTTTCCCATGTGTTTCCTGCCATCGGCAAACGTAATATCAGCGAGCTAAAAACTCGTGATTTATTGGTTCCTTTGAAAAAAGCAGAAGCTTCAGGACACAATGAGCTGGCTTCCCGCTTACAACAACGCATTACGGCGGTAATGAGGTATGCCGTTCACAATGCATTGATTGAACAGAATCCTGCAAATGACCTCGCTGGTGCTGTTGTTTCCACTAAAAGTGTTCATCGCCCTGCCCTTTCTCTGGAACGATTGCCAGAGCTTATGAACCGTTTGGAAGTATATAAAGGAAGAGGCATTACCCAAATTGCAGTGCAGTTAACACTCCTGACCTTTGTCCGTTCGAGTGAACTGCGATTTGCTCGCTGGTCAGAAGTCGATCTCAAAAATTCACTGTGGACTATCCCTGGAAAGCGACAACCTATGGAAGGGGTAAAATATTCTGCAAGAGGGGCAAAGATGAAAACCCCACATCTGGTTCCATTAAGCTCACAAGCCAAAGCACTAATTGAAGAGCTTCATACGATCAGTGGAAACAAAGAACTTATGTTCATTGGTTTTACCGGGGACGACAAACCTATCAGCGAAAACACTGTCAACAAAGCACTTAGGGCGATGGGCTACGATACGAAAGCTGAAGTCTGCGGGCATGGTTTCAGGACTATGGCATGTAGTGCATTAATCGAATCGGGATTATGGTCGAGAGATGCTGTCGAAAGACAAATGAGCCACCAGGAACGAAACAGTGTCCGGGCTGCTTACATACATAAAGCGGAGCATTTGGAAGAACGGAGACTCATGTTGCAATGGTGGGCTGACTATTTGGAAGCTTGTAAAGAAGAAGCACAGACACCTTTTTTCTTCTCTATTCAGCATTCAGAACAGTGAATAGCAATCAAAAAATAAATCAACTTTAGTCAATACCTATATTAAAATATAGCATTAAGCAAACCACATCAAATACCTAACCCTATACAGACACCTAAACTCTATTTATATTTTTAAATTCAGCCTTTCGAATCCATCTTTATTTTAAAAAAAATACATTGCAGAATATTATTTTAACAACTTAAAAACACATTATGATAAAAAAGCAAGAAGCACTAAACCCCTTCTTTTAAAAGAGTAAAAAGAGGTAGTTAAATAATTATTAAATCTTTTAATTTTTAGTAACATCAAAAACTGAAATGCATAACTTTCACAACCACCTCATTCACTAGCTGTTAATGAATAAGGTGTATAGATATTTATCATATTAACTTTCAATAGCTTAACTCTTGACATCCTTTTCACTTTCTTCCGGTTTATCATGATAAGAAAAGTATATCTTCGGTATCAAGCTAAAACTTTCAACAATTTCCTTCCAAGTTTGTATAGCCAATAAGAATTGAATTGAATTGATATCAATTAATTTTTCAGCCTTTTTAGTGGTAGAAATCCATAAAGCTATATGAGTCAACGGTTCTTTAAATTCCAGAACCCCTCTCTTGATAGTTTGAACTGTTGTTTTAGATTGCTCAATATTATAAATAAGATCGTGCGGTTTATCTGAAATTTTAACGGCTATAAGCTCTCCATTTTTATAAAGATCTGCGACTTCAACATTATAGTCTTTTCCATTTTCATTGATAGAAGGTATTCTTGTGAGCTTACGGTCCAAAAGTTCATAACCCTCATGGATAGACATTTTTTCGTTGAAGTAATACTCTCTGTATTTTAATTTATCTTTTGATTCGCCATCGATGATTTGTTGAGATTTTATACGTTGCCATTCTTCATAATCTTTCTCTATCAGGTCTTCTCTGATGATAAAATCAATCGAACTTAAAGAGGCTGATAAGTATTTCATAAAAGCCGTATTAAACCTGTTCCAAAACCCTCTTTTGAGGAAATAATGCTCACCCCCTTCAGTATGTGTTATGCTAAGAATCTCTTTCAGTGTATTTGTATATCCTCCACCATTTTCACTAATGATCTTCACAAAAATATTATTAATATTATCCAAATCATTCTTTTCTATAAAATCCTTCACATCTTTAATTTTTATATCATTTATTTTATCTGTGAATTTATCATGCTTATTACCACCACCTACTTTTGTATAAAGCTTAAAAATAGTAGAAGAGTTATTTATTATAATTTCTGGACCATGTGATTGAATCTCGTCTATAATCACAAGTGCATCATCATTCATAATTGAATCATATAGACACTGGTCAAGTTCTGTTACTTTAAACTCGTCTAAAACCTTTTCTGACTTAGGGAATTCGATATCACCCTCAATACTTAAAGAATTATCAATGTCATTAAAAACATCGACCAGCTTAAGAGGATCTCCTTCTAAAGTTAGCTGAATCGAATCTGAAAATGTTATATTATTACTACCCCACTTTTCAGTTTCCTTTGCTTTAGTTTTCAAGTGATCGATTGACTCTCCTGCCACATACGCACCTTTCACGAACTCCAGGTATGTTGAAGCTTCCTGATTTTTTCCACCGCAAAAAAACCTGCTTTTTTTAAGTAAGATTTTGTCATCATTTGCAATACGCATTGCTACCTTGAGTCCAAAATCTGTTTCAATAAATTTGCTAAGGTAAAAATGAGACTTACCAAGACTAATTAGATAGCAGTTTTCAGGCTTTTTAACTTTATGTGCTATCAATAGGCCGAAATAAAATATGTTGTATGGCCTTTTAACACCTTTCTTGAAAAAAGCATTAAAAACATCCCACCACCACACCTCATTACCTTTCAACTTATCAGAAAAGTAAAATATTAACCTGTACCCTTGATGAGTAATGGATTTCTGCTTAACCAAGCCTTCATTGCTAATTTTTTCGATCAACTCCTTTAATGAATCCTGAGGCATTCTATATATATTATAGCTTACTGACATTTGACACCCTCTTTAATTTCTTATTTATAAAATATCGGACAGCCATGCTGTTTAAGTTTTAAAGCCATATAACTAACGAGCTAAAATACTTAATGAATTTAACAACTGTGTATCCAAGGTTTCTCTTACTGAAGTAGGCAGTCCATTTGCAACCCTATAATTCTTGATGGCAGTTCGTGTCGCAGGCCCCATACTTCCGTCAATGTTGCCGTTATAGAAACCTTTATCGAGTAAGGCGAACTGCACTCGCATGATTAACCGCTTACGTTTTTCCCTATCCGAAGTTAGCCCGCTACTCGCTCGATTGGCACCTGTGGCTCCTGCTGAGTTTGTTGTGGTTGTGCTATCTGTGTCATTAGAGCGAAGTGAACGGACAGAGGAGGAAGATGAAGACGAACGAGTTCCTGAACTGGATGAGTCTGAGGTGCTTGGCGAGCTGTATGTTTTGGGATAGTAAGGAGTGCTTCCACCATAGTAGCCACCGCCTGATGAGGAACGATGTGAGCTGTGGCTACGGTGAGAACTGTGACTTCTGTGTCCTGCAATGTAGAACGGCACTTCGGTGTTGAGCGGTGCTATCACCAAATCATGTTCGTTCAGGGTCATACCAGGCAAGTCACTGGCACCAGTAGATGAATCACTTGCCCAGACTGAATTGTTAAGAGCCAAAAAACCAGGAAGCAGAGCCGCGAAATTAAACTTTTTCATATTATTGGTCTCGGAGGTTGATGAAAACGGCCTTTTGATGAACTGAAATAACCAGCACAGGAAGACTTCTGAGTGCATTCATCACATTCTTTGGGATAGTAATTTTTCCAGTCAGAGATCGACTGAGTTGCAAAATCCCATGCCCTTTCAGGAATGTGGCATAATGGATAATTGAAGATGGTAAGAGGGATACCTGACCTGTGTGCAGTGTCTACAGCCGAAAGGATTTGTTCGCTGTAGTTGTCGTGCTCTATGAAGATTGATGACCAGTTTTTACGGGCCCATCCAATCGACTCTAACCCCATCAGGGAGATCTGGTTAATGTTCGAGAACACACGACCAGCAAACTCTACTATGTCATCAAGCTCTGTGTAGTTCGCCTGAGTAGGGATGACTCTCAGTTCTATGTTGATCCCAGAGTTACCAGCATTGATTATTCCCCTGACTGTTTCATCAAAAGCTCCCTCGCTTCCGACCAGATAGTCGTGCACTGATGCTCTTGAAGAATAAAGCGGTATCCCAAACGTGATTTTGATCTTATCGCTTCTTTCCTTCATTTGCTGGGTAAAGCTGACATCCGCAAACTTCCTTCCGTTGGTTAGAACATGCAGTGCTGTGTCAGGGGAGTTTTCGATTATAAAGTCCAGAAAATGCAGGAAGTCTTCGCCATAGAGCAAAGGCTCTCCCCCGCTCACTCCCACTACTCCATTCAAAGAGAAGGAAGCGATAGCGAGAGCTGACTGGTTGAGAAGCCAGTCATCGTTTCCAGCTTTAGGAGGCTGAGAACAAAAAAGGCAACTGTTATTGCACCTTTCAGTGACAAGGACAGTGTTGTGGTTTGCTCTACGGGACAGTATCACCCGGAGCATGTTACCGTTGTTGACGATCCCAATGTCACCATCTTCAACGGAATCGAAAAGTTCCTGGCTCACAATCGAGTCTGCAAAATATGCAGGCAGTCTGGCATCGAGTTGTGTCGCAGTGACAAGCAAATTTGGCAGATAGAATTGAGGATTCTCGGGCTTGGTTTTACATAGGCAATAGAAGCCTTGCTGAACTGGTAAGTCTGATGAAAACCGGAAAATATCGTTTCTCAGCACCTCAGACATAAGCCCACCTTTTGAGCATCTCAGCCATTGGTCCATCCTGAGAGATTTCATTCAGCAGGAAGCGGAACATCCCTTTGTGATACTGGCAGAAGGTTGACCGACTCTTGTCACCAACAGGCTCGCCATGAACACTGATGTTCTGACAAGGATCTGCTCCACAGAAAGGTTGGTAAGCACAGGTATCACAACCGGGCATGGCGAAATTAAATGAAGATGAGAGAGCGGAACGATAGTATTCGTTGCTACTGAATGAGAGTGAAGCAAACTCTCCTGCACTGAAATCTGCTTCGGGATTTACTTTCTGGAGCATACGGCTTTCGTCGCTTCCGTAGACCTTGCCATCATAGTTAAACAGGATGCAGTTCAGCACGACTCCACTTGGTGATTTAAGATCTGCATAACCACTGAAGCCCGGATTGAAAATTCGCTTTAGATGTATCGAAGCCGAGTGCTCAACTACAGGTATGCCCTTCTGGTTCTGAAGCAACACTTCCTGCATTAACTTTCTATAAAACTCAAAATATTCAGGCATTGAAAAAGTGAAGCTCTGCTTCTGAGCAAACCCATAAGGACTTACTGGCCGGATAAACATGTCAGTAAGGCCAAGTGACAGATGAGCATCCACTATGGAAGCTGGCTCTTTTATTAGCTCTTTTGTAACTGTGGTTACCGTAGCTACCCGGTTTGCTCCCAGCTCTTCTGTGATTTTTCTAATGCCCGTGACGGCTTTGTTGTGAGCCTGAGAGTCGGTGAGGATACGGTTTTTATTATGGACGGCTTCATTACCATCCAGCGAGACGGAGAAAGTGATGTTCCGTCTTTTAACCCAAGAGAGGATGCTTTCATCGAGTATTGAGAGACTGGTGGCAATAACCATTTCGAAAGCACCACTACCTAATGAACTATCGCACTCTTCATAAATTGCCTGGACGAGATCGAATCTGAGAAGCGGTTCTCCGCCCTGCACTTCAATCTTGTATGGCGGGGTGCCCAGCTTCTTAATGGTGCTGACGATTTGCGGTATCAGTTCTGGATTGAGGTCATAACCATCAGCGGTAACCGATGCTCTGCTGACCTGGCAATACTTGCAGGTGTGATCGCACCTGAGAGTCGGCACAATCATAAAGATTGGTCTGACGGCCAGTTCGTTCATCAGTCGCTTGGCAAAGGCAGAACTTAGGGAGGCTTTTGAAACTGCCTGAGTAGCATCGTCTGAAATGAACAATCTGCTTTCAAGTAGCCGGGAGGTTGTTTGTTCTGGAGGGAATTTGTTATCGGCAAGAAGATGTAGCTCTTCGTCATCGACGAAGCTGTGAAAGCTAGCAAGGTTGCTGATAAAGACTTTGCCGTTGCTAAGGCGGTCAAAGTTGAATGGCATCGTATTCATTGAGAGAGTCTCGAATCAATACTCCTCAGAACATTGTCGATGATAGAACTCCTGACCTGTCCGGTATGAGCCTGAAGCTTCTCCCTGAGCTTGTAGTCATTCAGCAGCCGTTCGAACTCGAACTCAACCTCGTCGTTCCAGTTTTCAAAACAAACAAACCAGTTCTGGTCGTCTTCTTCGAGCTTCCAACGGGCGACAGTGCTCATCCAGTAGAGACTATTTCGAAGCACCCATTCAGAATACATTGTTTTTGATATGTTTTTTTTCATAACATTACCATCCAGAAAGTATTAAAGAAGAAATCCAAAAATTTTAGTTACCTTTTAAAGAAGGCAATGAACCTCAAAAAAAACGACCACAAACAGCAAAATCCAACAACCACCTGTTTCTACTGCGTTTTATTTTCTTAAGTTACAGAAGATTCTTATTCTGCAATAATAATCATCATGTTTTAAAATGTAAATTTGTTTTGAAAAGTTTTATGATACATGACAATATGATTACATGAATTTATGTTTTGATTAAATTCTGCTCAATAAGAGTCATTGACTAAGCTATTGATTATAAATGCAATGATGAAGAATCAATCTAATGTCTGAGAGACCAGCGGAAGATGTATGTTTCACATGTCAGCAGTCCCTGCATGATTCTGTGATAATTGAAAAAGATGGCGAGGTGTTCAAAAGTAGGCCTTCATGTTCCTGCAAGGCATGAACTCATGTTTTCTATAAAGAAGATGATTTTGTTATGCGAAATATGGTTGATTGTCGATTCATCGTCCAGTCATGGTGTCAAGAATGTAGATTACAAGACGGTATGAAACTAAATTAGTTTTCAAATGTTAGTCATTTTTAATGGGTATTTTTTAATGAGCACTCCAGTAAAATCTATAGTAATTAAAAAGATGTTTGCCCACCCTTAAAAACATTGCCCCCCATAAAATATTTCTTATTGTAGATAAAATAGCTAATTTTTTTCGATTTTTTACAGAATTAAATCTTCTAGATAATCCTTTGTTCTGCATGTGATTTTTTCATTTCAATCTGTGACCCGCTCTCAATCGCAAGCATTTTATGCTGGAATTTCTCATAAAACATCTTTTAATTCATTAGAATGCATTGATCAAAGTCAAAATATCCCTTTCAAGCTCTATTATTTACATTGTTAACACACAAAAGTATCATCGCGTAATATTTTTATAATTAACGAAGTGTGGAAATAAATATGAAAGTTATTGAAAAAATGCTTTTAAGTACTTTTTATAAAAGCATAAAATCAATGATTCGTCGATCCTATAAGAAAGGATTCAGGCACGGTAAGTATAACGGTTATTCGAAAGGCTATCAGAACGGGACACTCAAATACATTATCAAAAACGAACTTGATGATTTAGTTATGTCACCAATTGACAATTCAATCTATGGACCAGAATTAATTGGTGTTGAGGAAAAATTTAAAAAATTAATGTTCGAGAAAGTTAAGATTGCAACTGATGGTGGAATAATAAGCACCCCGTCAAATTCCCAATGGGACATGATTTTTTCAAATCATCCAGCTACGTGCGTTGTTGCTGGAGCTGGTTCAGGAAAATCAACGACATTAGTTCTTCGTTTAGTTTTCATGCACTTTTATCTGGGCATTCCACTTAGTAAAATAACTGTAATTTCGTTCACTAAGAAATCATGTGAAGAACTAACGGAAAAAGTTATAACAGTTTTTCAGTTCTGGGACACGAAAATTGACACAGAAAAATTAGCTTCTATAGTAAATACTTTTCATTCGCTGATTTATAGATTCTCTATAAGCTCTATGCCAGGTTTGAATGTGTTTGACTTCCTTGGTAAAAAACCAGATGAAGATGAAACAGCCTTAGAGCTTCCACTAGGAAGAAAGAGTGAAGCACAAGCTGAAATCTTAAGAAGCGTATATACTAACTTATACTCCAAAAATGTAAATTTCAAAAAATCCATAGATATTCTTCTCAATTTATCCATAACTGCCTCTGCAAAACTTGATAAAAATGAAGATAGAGATTGGCTTATAAATTATGCCGCCGAAAGAGACCTTGTATTAGTAAATAAAATCAACGAACTTTGGCAAAAAAAAGGCAAATGGCCGATTAAAGGCATTGTAGCTGAACCTATGCAATGCTTTAGTGTCAATGGAAGATATTTTTATTCTAATGGATATATTGAACATAATAAAATGCCCGTTTTCTTATCTGGTAAGATTGGAAATGAAAAGCTATATGACGATAAAGAATTACTCGATGATACCGAAGCAGATCAGAAAAAAATAATATTATTGTGTAAAGCTATATATTTTAAAAATAAAATCACTTCAGGTTACAACACAAAAATTTCAATATTTCTTAATAGTGAATCTAAGATAAACTCCGTAACAAACTTTCTAAACACTTTCGAAACGGGTGAGGCACCAAGTAATTTCTCTGTAAAACTTAATGGTGAGATTTCAGAATCTAACATTCTTGAACTTTTATATGATCAAGGTTCTTTTATTGAAAGTTTGGGAAAAGAGATAGTGCCGACAATATCTAAAATGCAACTTAGAGAGAAAGGTGTTGAACACTACTTCTCTAATGCGTTGGGGATTTTTTGGCCAGCATTTGAAGATGAACTCTATAAAAACAACATTATGACGTTTAACAGAATGTTTATGATATTTTCAAATGAGTCGGTATTAAAACAGCGTAGGAGTTTATTTGCTAATAAATATCTGAGATTTGAGAATCTTTTGGTAGATGAGTTTCAAGATATTTCTCCACAAATTGCTTACTGGCTTAAATCAGTACAGAGAGAAAATGCAATTTTAGCCAGAAAACCAACTATAATGGCTATTGGTGATGATTGGCAGTCAATTTATTCATGGAGGGGGAGTTCGCCAGACATATTCATGAACTTCTCGGGTTTCTTCCCAGTTCATAGTAAATTAAAAAATCACCACACTGTCATGATGATGGAAAACTATCGTTCTGATTCGAAAATTTTAACCGATGCTGAAAAAATGATGGAGCTTGTTAAAGGTAAGATAAAAAAAGCATCTTTACCATGCAGAATAGGTGATGGTGATGAGCACGGGGTTATTTGTTATGAATATGATGACAAAAATAAAGAGTCATGGAAAGTCAATGCAGTAGAATTAATTCATCAACAATTAACATTAGTTAAAGCACAAAAGAAGAAAGATAAGACTCATGTTATCGTTTTAAGTAGGACTAATAAAACTTTAGATGCAATTAAAGAGCTATATATTAAAAAATATAACAACGAAAATGGGATTAGCTTTTTAACTGTTCACAAAGCAAAAGGCTTACAAGGTGAGGTGTGCGTAATTTTTGATGACAGCAAAGCTCATACTGGTCATATTTTTAGAAATGAAGTATATCGACAGATACCTTATTTCAAACATAGCTACGACCAAGTGATGACTGATGAGTCATATCGTTTAGCATATGTTGCAATAACACGAGGAATCAAAAGAGTTTTCTGGTTCGTGCCGAAAGGAAGTGATGGTGCATTTTCTCAATTTAAATAAAATTGAACTGGAGGGGACCTCCCCCTTCTTTTAAAGTTTATGAATTTAATCTATTAAGGCCAATTTTTAGTTAATTGACCTCAGTGTAATATTAGATCAAAAACCTTTTGGATTCTTACCATTATCGTTTGCTGAAGCTATTGCTTTAGGAATTCTTCCTTAACCTGTACAGTTTTCACATCGCCATTTTTATCTATAAATTTTTTTTAGTAAGACCAGAACTGCGGGGAGTTGTTTGTTTAATTAAAGTTGTTTTATTATTCATTAACTCACGAGGATTGATTCAGCCAGCCAGTAGCTGTTCTCGTCAATTAATTTCAAACAAACCTAACTTTTGTTATGAAAATCCTGCAATATAATATTTTTCATATAACTATATAACTCTAATCATAACATTATCTTTTTTAAAAAATTGACTATGCAATGCATTGTGATATACTCAATATACACAAAATACATGACATACACGAGGTCTTTATGGTCGATAAAACTAAAATATTGAAAACAAATGACAATATTGAAAAACCATTCATTATTGATTCATCTAACGTTAACTATTTTTTGAAAAAAGATGACCAGAGCTATCTGGTCATACCTCTTGACAGAGAGTGGGAGGCGTTAACAAAACGAAATATATTCGAAGAAGGATTTAATAATAAAAAACTCAAAGAATTTGAAAAGGAACTTTTGTCTACAATTGCGAAAGTTGGTATGCGCGCTCTTGTAGATAGCATCATAGATACTACAGAAAATAAAAGTGACAATAATAAAACGCATTCTTTATATGCCAATTTTTATGATGGTTTAGAAGATCTTAAAGTTGAGAATGATTTAAAATTAGAAAATATGAAAGAGTTTATTCTTGAAGATTCTGAATGGCTTGACTCATCTCAACTTTCTAAAAACGCATCACTTAAAAATAAAAACTCAAGTGCTGGACCCAATAATTGGAAAAGTAGGAAAAAAATATTTGCAATACATCATGAAAATAAAAACCTATATCCGAAATATTGTTTAGATACTGGGTTCCATCCTTTAAAGATAGTCAAAGATATTTTAGAAGTCTTTGGTGATTCTTACTCTGGATGGTATTTGGCTTACTGGTTTGGATTACCCAATAGCTTTCTGAGCGGTGAAAAGCCGAAGGATGTTTTAAATTATGACAATTATGAGAGGCTAATTAAAGCTGCAATTGCTGCTAAGGATGCCCTGAAGCATGGATAAAAATTCGGATCTTTTAAAAGTGCCGGACGGAGAAATTAAAATTAATAGTTTCACTATTGTTACCGGCACTAAACTATTTAGAGTTCACCCCTCTAATTACAAAGGAAATGTTTTTAACCCTTCTAATCTCGGTAATGCCCGCTTCAGCCCTATAAAAAAATTAGGCACAGATAAAATAATACCAACTATTTATGCCGGATTTGATTCTAATGTAGCTTTAAGCGAAACAATATTTCGCGATTTGGACATTACTAAAAAAGAAATTAAAATTTACATCGATGATTATAAAGATTCCAATCATACTGAATTAGAAACCTGCAAAGATTTAAACTTAGCAACTCTAGACTTAACATCTCTTGTTAAAATGAGAGTCAGCAGGCAACTTATTCAGTACTCCCCTGAGTTTTATGAAATTACGAGAACATGGGCTGAGCATATGCATAATCAGCATCCTAACTTAATGGGCCTAGTGTGGCCTTCCAGACAGCATCCAGGAAATGCAATAATTCTTTTTGGTGATAGACTGGAATCCAATAGCTTGAAATTGATAAACACAAATTCAGTTATGGAATTCAAATATCGAAAAATGATCGCAGAACTCGCGCAAAAACTTGATGTTGTAATTGACTCTAAGGATAACCTTAAGAGTAGTTGAATGTTAATATAAATTTTGATGTAGTTTTAATTTGCTATATATCATAAACTAAGCAAGGGCTAACTGAGCGATGCTCAGTTGCCTTGCTTTTTCCGCCCTTCGGTTGAAAAAGAAAGATCAAAGCCACCCCAAAATAAAACCCCAACCCATTGACGCGATTGATCTTTATGGTATTTATTATAGATAGCATATGGATTTGCTATTTATCAAAAATATCAAAAGGAGTTGATATGAAAAAACACAATATTATTTTTGACGATGAGTTCCCTTCTACATTTTTCAATGATCCTGTCGTTAAAAAATTACCCCCTAATCGTCTTCGCAAACACTCAGTAACAGTCAGATTAAACGAAGTCGAGCTGAGCAAAGTAAACCAGTTCAGAGGCCAGCTCAGCAAAAGCAGTTGGCTGAGATCTTCAGCTCTCAAGCAACTTCCCCCTTCTGTTCCCGAAATCAACAAAGAAGCCTGGCAGGAGCTTACTGGTTCCCTACAGAAACTGAATGATCTTACTTCGTTCCTGCTTCGCAGAGGCGAAGATGCTCAGCCACTATCGCATGAAGTAAGCGCTTTGAAATTGAAACTGTCGCATGTAAGAGATGCTCTGCTGAGACTTGAAAAGTGATCATCCAAGATGAAGGGTATGAATAAAATAAAGAGGGGTAAAAACTTTCGAGGAGTCATCTCGTATGCGCTAGCCCCTGCTCCTCACCATATGACTACACCAATGGTGATTGGTGGCAATCTTGTGGGCATAACTATAGACGAGCTGACCGCCGAGTTCGCAAAGACTCAGAAGCTGAGAGAGGATGTTACGAAACCTGTTTGGCATAACTCCCTTCGTCTCCCTGTCGGTGAATCACTCACTAAAGAGCAATGGAGGCTCATTGCTGACGACTACATGAAGCGAATGGGCTTCTGTGAAACTCACCTCCGTTGTTATGTCCTACACAATGATGAAGCTGGTCAGCACATACACATCATTGCTTCCCGTATAAACGTTTTAGTAAATGGCCAACTTTACCTGGGTAAGAACGAGAATCTCGTTAGCACCAGAATCATTCAAGACCTTGAACGCAATCATCAGCTCACCAGAACGATAGGTCCTTCTCCTACTATACAGCCCAAGAAGCAAAGCAAACTCACTCGTAACGAAAAGATGATGCAGGACAGGACCGGAGAGAAACCTTCTAGAAAAGTGATACAGGAAGCTGTAGATGCGATCCTTACTTTCTTCGATACCGTCACTATCGAAGACTTCATATATGAATTACAAAAGCAAAACATTTCAGCAACAGCAAACATCGCATCTACTGGCAAGATGAACGGTTTCTCGTTTGAGCATCAGGGAGTCGCTTTTAAGGCATCACAGCTCGGTAAGGCATACAGTTGGTCAAATATGAGTAAGCGAATCACCGTGACTCAACCAATAGAGGCTGTTGCTCCTGAATCGATTGCCGACAATGAAAACGTTTCGAATCCCATTGAAGTTCCTCCCACAGCTATACCAACACCCCTTACGGCAAATTCCAGAGAACATATCCGGTCTCGCTGGTTGCAATGGATACCTTATCTCGACGAGCTTGTTGCCAGTTTAAAAGCTGTTAGTTCAACGATACTCAATCCTCTCAAAAGTAATGTCATCTATACAGCAATACGAATCAGCAACTCTGAAGCACCAGAGATTTCTGAGGTAAATTCTCAAGACCCGGCAAGAAAACCGCAATTTAAACCTCTTTAAACGGCTAGTTTTCAGATAGTTAAAATCATTCCCTAAGCCAAACCTAACAAATATTTTCATTTCAAATCAGATTGATAGATAAAAACGATCGATCGTTATTTCTGATCAATTATCTATTCATGATAGTCATTAACTATCAAAAGAAAGCGATCGATCGGTATAAATGATTTGCTAGACCCTGTTTCCTAGCCGTAATGTAACTTCAAACGAAACCACCTAGCACACTGATTTATCAGCAGAATAAGTTGATGCATACGTGCGCCTTCAATTCAGTGAAACTAACCTTGGATGAACCTATGACAGCAACAACTGAAGTAAAACAGCCCAACTTCCTTATGATGAAACGGGTATGGATTGCAATTGCACTTCCGATTGTCATTTTCTATTTCTCTGGAATTCAGGGGTTGGTCCAGCTTGCAATCGTATGGATTTTCGCAAGCATCATGCTCTTGATGTTTGCTTATAAAAAATTCCGCATCAAAAAGTGGAACGCCAGCACCAGAGACCATTTTGGCGAGCAAGACGGTATGTGGAGTCATGAATTTGGTTCTACTTTTATGAAGCTCGACCAACAAAGAGGACTAATCCATCTTAAGGAAGAGAACAAACAAAAAACCTATCCGTTCTCAGCAATCAAAGAGTGGCGATACAACTTGTCTACTACAAGACAAAGAACAGGCTTGGATGGAGAACTCGACCGCACCCATGACTTTAGAGAATCAGGCTTTTACATAAAAGTGGACGATGTTCAGTATCCAGAATGGAGAGTAATGTTCTTTCCCCAAAAGGGTGACTTCAACTCTCAAGAAGGCATCCGGGACACTGAGCTTCAGCTTAAAAGATGGATGCATATTTTTGATAAAGTCATTAATCAACAATAATAAAAATCACTTTAATCGCCTAAACCAGTCATACGACTGGTTTATTTCATTTAATGCATAATATTATACTGAAAACTAAATTAGTTGTTCATGCGACTCAATACATATGAAGGAATAATCAATAAACATGTAATGAACTCACATAAACCTGCACAAAATGCATTTTTTTACACTGCTATTTTCAAATTATCGACACCTTAGTAGCGAAAAAAGACTAGAATTTACATAGAGCTACTCGAAAAATTCATTTTTTTGGAAAATATATTGATAGTAAGCACCAATAAAAAACTTGAAACCTAGAGAAACATGTTGACACACCTATGAATCCTTATCTAATTTGATATCCAAAGCTTGATGAAATCTCATCAACAATCATCCAGAGGGAAGCATATATGAGTCTGAAACTTTTGAAAGAATCTGTTGAAAAGCGTAAACCTATTTCATTTCAATACAATAAAATCGGTAAAGTATCAGGAGAGCGTATTGGGAATGTGCACGCAATTTTTATAATGCGTCGCAAATCGGATGGAGTTGAAACCACAAAGTTACATATAGTTCAAACCTCTGGTGTCACTGACACTGCACCTAACTTTCCTGAATTTAGGACATTCGATATAGAGACAATATCGAATGTCAAAATCCTCGAAGCTGAACCTGATTTCCTAACCAATGAAAAATACAACCCTGAATATGATGGATATCAAAATGTTATAGCGAAGGTATAAAGATGAGCTTAAACCATTCACATACGATTGGAAGTGATGGTATTAACGATTTGATTTTAAACATATCAGGTTTAGATAAACAACAGAGGGAAATTGATGATATAGCAGCATGTTTCTTTGCACATTGTTCGCATTCAGGCTCTCCGCGATTTACTTGTAAATTAAAAATCGAAGACTTGCAGAAACTGCATCAATACTTATCAAGTTATAGCATTATATCTGACTACTCATTAACGTCGACTGGTAAATTTATTGAAATTAAAAATAACCACAGCGAGATAATTAATATACTCGAACATGCTGATAATGATTCTCTAATAATGGCTCTACAGCATCTTGTAAGCAATAAACTTACAAATAATGACATCAACACTATTCTTGGTCGAAAAGCATCTTTATCGGAATATGAATCAATGCTCGTAAATTCAGCTAATCATACTGAACCTGATTGGCAACGCTTCTTTGAAAGAAATGAATGGATTTTCGGTTACGGCTTAAAATATAAGTATCTTAAAATATTACAACGAGAGGCTCATATTTCTAAAACAGACTTAAATGGTGGTAATGATGTAATCACTGACTTTTTAATTTCCGACTCTCGTTATACAAAAATAGTTGAATTAAAAACACCTGAAACTAAATTATTTACTAAAAGACAAGGTAGATCCGATACCTGGTTTCTTTCAAGCGAATTGACTGATGCAGTAAGTCAGATTTTATCGCAAAAGGCGAACTGGGAAATTGAAAGTCAAAATAGAAATCATACCTCTGATGGAAAATTGATACAAGAGGAATCATTTGATACTGAGTGCATTCTTATAATTGGTTCTTTGTCATCCATCGATGGTTCAGATCGAGAAAAATTAATAAAAAGAAAAACGCTTGAATTGTACAGAAGAAATCTTAAAAATATAGACATTCTCCTATATGACGAGCTTTTAGAACGGTCCCGTTACATCGTAAAAAGTGCTGAAATAATTGAGGACAAACTTACCAACTCATTGAGCGTCATTTAAAGTGATTAGAAACCACATAATTATAAGTCAGTTTTTTGAAAAAAATAAAAAACAACGGGAAGTTTATTTTTTTAAACGAGAAGCCACTTAACCTATAAATTTTAAAAATCATGTGGCGAATTTATTATATATCGGTCTAACAATAATGAAGAAATCTTTAGCCACTATTTCTTCATCTTATACCCATTTACTTTAGACTCCGATGAAGGAGCGTAGCTTTGTTTTTGAGTAGTAAATATCTTTTCTACTTCATACTCATTCCAGATGATGTATTCGATGATAAACTTGTAAAAATACAGCACTCGTTCGAGGCTGACTGTAGAAGGTATTGTATAGAAGTTTGGACTGAGCAAAGCAGAACTCAAAACTGCAATAATGTTGTTTGGTCCCTTCAGGTAGGGATTCTGATAGTCTTGCTGATACTTCAAAAAGTATCCAACACAGAACAGGTAGGCATCTTTTACGATTTTTTCTTTATTGCAGTCTGATTCATCGTATCTAAGAATGAAGCGATTGAGAAGTATCAAAAATTTCTGATCTGGCAAATATCTGTTTAATTTATTCATAGTATCATCCTTGCTGTTGTGAATGTCATCCTGACATTTAAAGAAATATCATAATATTCAATCATGTCAATAGTTAAAACCTATCAATTTCTATTTGATTATCTTTTTTAGGTAAAGGACGATTAAGCTCTTCGGCTGTCATTTGCTTCAAATGAGAATTATATAGCCATATCTTAAACTGCTCTAAATATTTGTTATTCAATGCTATCAAAGCTTCGTTTTCAGTTTCGAGCCTTTTTATTCTTTGACAAGCGATTTTAAAATTAGCAGGTTTAACAGCACATGTTTCTTTCGCACCAGACTTGAGAAGCTTCTTTTTTGAATTAAAACAATCCGCAATTTTAACATGACTACTTAAAGATTGCCTCGAAGGTCTCTTCCCAATGATCTTTATCAACTCGTCGCATAAAGCCTCCCAGGTCAGCTTCTCATCGACATTCCAGGTATTAATAACTTTCATTATCAATTTTTCATCATAACCAGTAATATGTTTAGCCATTTATTCTCCTTTTATTATTTTAGTTTGAAACGCATACCATTTTTCAGCATTAATATTCCCATCATTTTTATCATGATAAGTTTTTTTAATAATTTCATTATGTATTATCATTAGTCGTTCATCATCCTTTCCAGAGTCTTGTATTGGATAATAACCACATGGGTCAAAAGCATATGAGTGCTTGCAGTAACCGTGCTTAGTGACAAGCACAGCTCCATCATTCAATAAATCGAAATCAGTTATGTCCATTACAGCTATTTCTTTTTTCCTATGACTGTTACCGGTTCCGATTGAAGTTTTATCTTTCATGAGATTGATCATTTGTAAGTGTGATCGGTGATCATAGGAAACATTTTGTGAGACCAACTTCCTTCCAGACCATCTGGCGATGCTAAACTCGTCCATGCCATTGATTTGAGAAAACGTATTGAGTAGATGTCTTAACTGATGGGTTCTTAGCGAATATGGGCTACCATCTTCGTTAATATAACCGTGTCTTTTAAACAGGTTGGTAGTGCCTTTGATACTTGCAAAAGCATCAATATCCAATCTAAAAAACTGGGAAGTGGGTCTGAACAAAGGTGCCAAATGCTTGTTTGTTTTCTGACATAATTGCCCTTCAAATAACAGACATAAAGCATTCGAATATTTGATTTTCTTTTCTTCATCATACCAGGGAAAATTTTGAGGCTTTTTAGTAAAGAGTTCATGTCTGTATGACTCAGGGACCTTCCCTTCCATCGTTTTTGCAACAAACCTTGGATGGGTGGACAACTTTCTCAACCGGGCTATAGCCTTTTTAGCTACAGGGACCATTACTGAAGGAATCCATTTGATGTCTCCAGCATACCCCTTCGCTGAAAAAAACCTTAAACCATATCGTTCAATGCGGTTCTCATCATGCTCTGTAATCTCACAATCCGCAGGAAGGCTTAATATTTCCGAAATTCGTCCTGGTGCACACATCAGGAGTGCAAGAACAGACGTTGTGAAAATGTCTCTCACAGACAGTTGGCTTTCATCTTTTGAGAAAATCTCCGCAATGGCTATGACAGACTTTATATCTGGTAATTTTGAGTGCCCTTCCAGCGAAGGTTCATAACCTTGCCAACTTTGAGTAATTTTATGCCTTAACGGATTTACCCAAAAAAAGTATGATGAGCTTGTCATTCTGTTTTCACTCAAAAATAAACATAGTTTCTCAAGTTCCTTACCAATTGCAACTGCTGTTAATTTCGTATATTTAGCCGTTGCTACTCTTATACACTCATCAAAAATGTTGTTATCACACCTGATTAGATTAGCTTCGCTGTGTGATTTTAATAAAATAAACTCCACGATTTTCAACATTGCCAAAGTATTATGATTCAAGTTTGATTTGTTAAACGAGTGAATATGAAACATATAAGCCTTAGCAAAATCAATAAACATGTCATCTAATCTATCTTTGCTATTTCGATTATTGTTGATATCAAATTTATTGAATCTGTAACATCCCTTCCATACATGGCTTTCCCATGTAATCGCTAACTTTGAGTTGAATATGTTACTCTTACAAAACTCAATAAAACCTTCAACATTTAATGATGGATTATTAGTATTTATTGGCTCGAATAAAATCACATTGGTCATTCAGAACTCCAGGCTCTAAAGTTTTTGCAGGTAAAACACTCTACGTGTTCGTGTTTACAATCAGTGAATCCAAAAGAATTTAAAACATATTCTGTAAAGAGCTTCTTGTTCTGTGTGCTATCGCTATCCTGAAATATCTTCGATAGAGGTTCAAAAAATGAATGAAGTTTCATATCAATATAGTGAACATTATCTGGGCTATTTTTTACGTATATCCCTGATGAGTTAATAGATTTATGGTCTAATGCTTTAGCGATCACTTCAACTGAGGCTCCTTCCTTTGCTAAACGAGAACCAAGGGTATACCTGAATCGTCTGGCATTCAGCCTTATAGGATTATGGGTTCTTGATGACTGGATATTAAATTTAGTGGTGATTTTATCTAATTCTTTAGAGATAAATGAATTCTTCATATGTAAAAAATCAGTTGCCATAATGGTGTCCAAACTTTGACCAGACTGAATTGATATGGATTTTTTGGAGTTCATGAATATAGGTAATTCATTTTTTATATGACCAATGCCCTGATTAATACTATCTTCGATATGTTTTTGATTCACATCAACCAAGGTTGTTAGTTTTTCATAAAGGCAGTCATCGATACTTACCAAGCTAAACTCACTTCTAAAGTCCTTCCTTTGTTTTACTTTCGGTATGTTTAGAAACCAACCTTCTCCCGTTCTGATAAGGTCCTTCGCTTTTAAGGACGTTAACTGTAATGGCCTCCTTCCCGTGGTTGCTAAAAGAATGACATAGCAATAAAGATACATTGGCATTTTGTTTTCTTTCAAAAATTTGCTGATACTTTCAAGTATGATTTTCAGCTCTTCTTCCGTTAGCGGTCCACTATTTGGATCTCTTCGTTTGACGGCTTCTCCTGTCAAATTAGTTTTAATCTTTATTTTTTCCAGCATTGTTAAAGCTGAAGTTTCAACTCCTACATAACCGAGTTTTTTCCACTTCGTTAGAAACTGTTTTATAGAATTTAGCTTGTAGTTTTTCTCAGGGCCTAAACTGACATTAAATTGATAAACAGCATTAGCATCTATAGTCTTAATGTCTATCATCCCTAACCATTGACTAAAAACTTGGTTTATGTTTTTTGTGTAACCTGCACTGTATTCAGCCGAAAAATAAGCCAAGGTCGTAAGGTAACCAATACGCATCGTTTCTGGCATTTTATCGGCAATCTTATATGGGAAAATACAAGTCTCTTTATCTAATTGCCATGTGGTATCAGAAAGCTTGAAGCTATACCCCTGCATCGTTGCAAAAAATAGATTCTCTTTTCTTAGATTACATTTTTCCATTATATTGACCCTCAGTTATCTTTTTCAAAGATTCATAAACTCTTCCAATAAGTTCCTTTTCTTTCTCTGATATATGTTTGAAATTATAGTTTTCAGACATTTTAGAATCTTTTGACCATCCCATGAGATAGCATCTCAATCCTGATTTTCGACTGATATTCAAATTTGAACTATCAATTTCATTTGAATAGAAATAGTTCCATGAATGCCTCAATCTATGCCCCGATAAACTCTTTAATTCCGGGCTTACTTTTTTAATAGTTGAAATTATTTTCTCATATGCTGAAACAGATAATGGTTCTCCTACCGTTTTACCTGCGCTGTGAGTTACAAACAGGAAGTCATGTTTTTTCTTTTTAGTGATTTTACTTCTACAAGTTTGTATGTAGTCGAAGATCTCCATCACTAACTCGTCTGATAATGGGATTATCCTTTCGCCAGTTTTGACTAATGGCTGATTTAGCCTCCGGTCTTCAATGCAGTCATGTCTTCTGAAGATACTTAGTGTGTTATTTCTAAGATTTAGATCATTTACTTTAAGATTTAGTAACTCACCTGCTCTCAACCCGCAATTTAGTAGCAAGGTAAAAATGAGCCTGTTCCTTCCTTGAACCTCCTTCTGAAAGGGGTTTTGGCTCCCTTCGACTTCCAACAGCTTAAACAGAGTTTTTATTTGTTCTTCACTCAATGATTTGTCTTTTCTGTCGTTCATGCTGTGTGATTTATTTCGTGGGAGATGTGCTCTCAAATTTTCTATGAAAGTATCGATTTCATATCTGGCATGGATTCCCTTCATAGAATGAATCAATCCGCACAACCATTTTAGGTAATTTGAAAAAACGTGTATCCTGTAACTAAAAGTTCGTGTAGCAATCTGCTTTCCTTTGAGTAATCTTACATTCGTAATTTTTTGTTGATCGAATCTTTGCTTTGCATACCGTATCAGGTCATCTACTTCGGCTACACTTAGGAACCGCTTGCTTTCAATCCTATCAATGATTTTAATGTTCCTGCTTTTCATAAAATTGCTAAGGATAAGTAGATTCGTTGCGACTATCTCCATCGTTGATGCAGTCGCACTTCTGTTCCTGACATTAGTTGTGAGATAAAGGTTCTGATAGTAAACTGGTAGCAGTGTTTCTTTGTTGAGAATCAAGCAGCCTCGCTCTCCATTACTCATGACAAATTTTTTTATTTTGAATGACATTATAATAACCCTCCGAAAACTTTACATTTAGTAATCACTACGACTTATCATTATTTTATTGATTTAAATTTTGCAATTTTATTTTGTTATTTTTGTGTTTATTTATAATCCATTTAGATACTTAAAAAAATTTCTTTCACGTGAAAGAAACCAGTACGGCTAGTTCTCCGTAGTCATACCCGATTTAAGAAGAAAAACTAATAAAGCCTTATTGCATAAGTAATACAGCGGCGCCAAAAACTAATTTGGAAAGTATTCTGTTAAGTTTTGATGTTTTTTGATCTTAATACTTTACAATTTTTAAAATCATGAAATTTAAAATATTCATCTTGCCGTTTCCCCATGGTAAATATCTTCTACCTCATTCCAGTATTCCTCTTGAATAACTTTAGCTTTACTGCGGAGTTCATCTCCCATATGAATTATCAGTGCTCCTCTTTCAAACATTTCACATAGCAAAATTCTTGTTATATCTTCAGTGCTTAGCTTGAGAAGATTTATGTCATCTGTCATGAAGGAATCCTCATCTGGGTGAAGAGACGGCATAGTTTTCACATAATGGTCCAGCATCCCTTTTTTCACACTTAAGCTACAGAGCAATACATGGTCTTCGCCCTTTTCAGTCTCTTTTACAGCAATATTAATTTCATTCTGTGTGATTTTCTTCGATAACTTTCTGAGTAGCTTATTACACTTAATCACAGACAGTATGGTTTCATAGATATAGTTTCGACTATCTTCATCTAACTCAGGTAAAACTTGGAATGGATTGTATTCGCTATCTTCGAGGTAATAGCTTAAACAGGTCACGGATTTCTTACTCAATGTATTAACAGGTAATAAACTGATAGCTTCAGCATCGAAAATCTTATCGAAGGTTTTTTGACTCACATGCCTTGAAAGATTCCCAATATTTAGGAATTCTTTGATTTCCACATTGTCCTCACTTTGTCGTTGTTGTTGTTGTTGGACTGGATTCTTACTATCGAGCCATTCTCGAATCGCTAATAGCGTCAGAAATCCACTGATCGATCTCCGCCTCAATAAAAGCCACAGCTCTCGAACCTAATTTGATAGGTTTAGGGAATCTATTTTCGGAAATCAATCGGTAAATCCATGCTTTCTTGTAACCTGTTTTATGCATGACTTCTGGTAAGCGGATAAGTCGTGTGGTTTGTTTAGTAGATGTGTTCATGATTGTATCTCCTCGTCTTGTCGATGAGTTGATACTAAGTAGACGGGAACAGGCTTTGAAGGGATTTAATGGACATTATTACTTGTGGGACATTACTACATTAGTGTCTTGGGGGACGTTTTTTTTAAAAAACTCCCCCTTGACATTTTAAAAAAAATGAAATCGAACTCTAATAAATCTGATTAGTCTCAATCATTAAAGACTAATGACAATTTTTTTCGAACACCACTAATCACTTCATAAATATAGAATTGCTATCTTTTGAAAGAAAAATATTCTTTAAATGTGTTTAAAATGGTTGTTGTATTGCTCGGTAATTCAACAACACCTGTTTCTTTATTAAAATATGCTTCAAGAACTGCTATGTAAGCGTGTCCAACTGCCTCAGTCAATGCTATAGCTGTTGTTGCCGAGATCGCTCCACCAATGACACTGCCCACACCTGGAATGAATTTTAATAAATTCGAAACAACAGCTTTTCCAACCTGAGCAATAGCAGTTATTCCTAATATTCCAGTAACGACGCTTGTTGCATTTGATATATCAGAGCTAAGTTCAAACTCCGCATTTATTTTATAAATCATAGTGCTTTGTGCAGCGGCTATCAGTGGTGCATCTGAACCTGGGATTGGTGATGCACCGACTACACCCGCAGCAACGGATGCCGCATGAACAACTTTTCTTGCACTGCTTTTCATTGCTTCAAGTCGAATTTCAGACTTTACCACTTGAGCCTTTTTTAGGGCGTTAGTTGCCCCTTTAACTCCCTCTGGGAGTAGTTTCAAACTAATACCAAGTAACTTATCCATACCATGAGATGGTATAGTAATACTTTTGTTAATCCTATAGTCAGAAGAAAGAACCTTCACGTAATTTAGGTTTTTTATTTTATTTTTCTCGCTGGTAATTTCTTCAATCGCACATTCTATAAACTCATCCTCAGACTCACCATAAGCTTTCGTAAATACTACAATTGTTGGAATTTCATATTCTTCCGTTAGCTTTAAAAGTTCAATATCTCTTGGCTCAATTCTTGAGCTTGACGAATCCACACATAACCAGCCAAGATGAGGCACATCATCAACATGTTTATACTCTTCAAAGCTATTCTTGATATCTTTTTTAAGTTGATTAATGGTTAGATCGTAATCTTTTGCTTCAATTCCTTTTGTATCCCATAGAACGACGCCTTTCTTTTTAGATTTTATTTTGGTGAGATGTTGGGTTACAGGCTTACCTTTCCCTGCTTCTGCTAAATCTTCGCCAAAAAATGAATTAACTAAAGTGCTTTTTCCAACACCTGTAGCTCCAAAAAGAATTATGTTGAATTTATCTTTTCCATTAAAAGCGTTGTCTTCAGCTTTTTTCGAATCGAAAGTATTAGTTTCTTTATTATATGCATCACCAACAAACTTATCAAAAGCATCAAAAACATTAGAGGCTTTACTTACCATTTAATTTTCCTTAATTAATAAGATAAAAGCAATCATAGCTACCGTAATAATTTACGGCATTTCTGTGTAATAAATTTTTGTTGGTCTACGAAGCCTAACGATGGTTCTGAAATGATTGTATTTCGGATTTTTCTTAATTACTACGTATTTTTCAGATATCTTTTGCTTATCTATAGAGCTTAAAGCCTCCTACGATACGGCCTTCGCTCTAACTCATTCTAACACTTGATTTTTTGGTAAAATGGGCAAAATTTAACCATTGGTGATAAGCAAATATATATCTAAGTTAGTTCTCTTAGCTTTGACAACGGTATATCTATGAGATGACAATTCTTGTTTATGAAACTCTCAATGTTTTTACTGGTTTCTCCTGACATAGCTTTCTCAGCTATTGGACGATCAGTGTCTTTGAGTTGCTCATCTCCTCGAACCTCATCTGTGAGCTTAGGATAAAGCACTCTGGAAAGGATGGTGTTTGACAGAGAAATATCTTTCAACTTAGCCCACATAAGCAGATCCATCATTGGAAGGATACGGTAGTCTGCCAACTTTAGAATCTTTCCCAGCCCGAAAGCCTCTTGCTTCCTGCCCTTGATTCCATACTCTTTCCTCCACACAGGAAGTAGTGCGCGAAGCGAGCCTATGATTTCGTCATCCGATGAGCTTTCGAGGTCAAAGTAGGTATACACACGGCTTTCGTTTGTTCCCAGAACAACGGCTCCCATACTTTGAGTAAGTGGCTTCTCCCTGACCTCTTTCTTAAGTTGATCACTACCTTTGACAAATGATTCTTGCGAGAACATTTCAAGAGATCTTCTGAGGCTTTCAATATGACCAAAAGTGACTTGTCGTATGTGTGTTTGGCTTTCTGCCAGATGAGTGTTGCTATCAAACGTTTTACTGATTAAAGGCTTACCTGCAAGGATCTGGTCAAAATAAACATCCCCTTCTCCAAAAAACTCAATTGAATCGAGGATGTTCTTTCTGACCTGTAACTCCTTATGTAAACCTTTCAAAGTGCAAGACTCAACATCAACATAGTTGTCGTAGTTAAACCAAGCCTGTAGCTCTTTGTAGATCTGAACCGTATCCATACCGAGGCCTTACATTTGTGTTTTTATAGCTCAATGTAGAAGTCAGCTCATCATCACCTTGAACCAGATCTTGATTCAAGAAGCTGTAAAACAGTAACAACGGCTGATAAAATTGAGTATAATTAAGACGCTTTTTTCAGTGTCTCACAACAGTTTTTAAGGTTATTTTTGAGTGTTGGTATCTATGATGGTATAAAAAGTTCAACTTCAATAAAAACCTTTTAAATCAGCAAACTAACCACTAGTTCGATTTCTGCAGGGGACACCAGGCCTGCCCTGTACTTAAACCCGCCCAGTCAATTAAAACTCTTAATAATCAATAACAAGCCATTACTGACGGCTATCCCCCTTTGCCCTTTTTCTTCTCAGGATCAATAATCATTTGCCGGCCCTGGCTATGTTCTTTAGGCAAATCCATCAACGCCAGTGAATGAGTTGTGATTATGACCTGCCAGGTCTGGGTTATTAGCTGGATACCTGTGCTTTAAATATCTTTTTTATTTTAATGAATCCTGTTTTATTTCTGCATAACGGGCAATCAGTTGCTTCAGATGCATCTCCAGCTGAGCTCTGACAGCCGCAGGCAAAGGTTCGCCTGCTGGATTTTGTGATAATACCCTTAGCTGCTCTTCAGCCGGTATGGATTGATTAAAGGACTGCATAGCGGAAAAAACGACTGACTTCAGCTCACTGACCGTCAGGTATTTTCCTTTCTGCCCATCCAGTGCGTTCAGCCTGTCACTCAGTTTTTGTAGTGTCGCCATTCCCTGAGACCAGCCATTCAGCTGTTCTGTTGGCAATGCGGCAGCATTAAGCTGTTGCTGCCACTGCTGGATTAGTGGCTTAGCCTGCTCCGGCCAAAGTACCCGGACCTGTTCCAGCAACTGTCGACTGTATTCAATATTCCAGTCAGGAGGCAATTTACCCAGCCGGGCAAGCTGCTGCTGTGTTTGTGTTATTAAAACCTGTGGTAACGGAGCTTGCTGACGCGACATATCCAGCTGTTCAGACGTAAGAGGTGCAGGCAATGGAGCCAGTGAGGCTGCAAGCTGAGTCTGCAACGGGACTGGCCGATTAAGAAACTGCCAGCTCCATAGTGTGACTGTGCTTACCACCAGCATGGTACACATCCCGGCAGCGAAGAATTTCCATTTTTTTACCTGATTGGGCATTGCCGCCATTGCTTCTGCATTCGCCTGGTGTTCCGGCAGCGCCGCATAAACCCACTTCACTACGCTTGCTGACGTATCTTCAGGCGGACTACCAGCAAGGTCCCTCGTGGATGCTGCGGCACTATTCATCGCGGTGGCAGGCAACCTGATACCTGGCTGAATGTCCGGCCTGGTGCTGGTTATGCCATCGCTGTTTTCCAGCCTGGCAGCACTGTTGTGCATCAAGGTACGTAACGTATCGAGTTGGCTCAGATGCTTAAGCTCCAGGCCCTGCAGCACCTCACCCAGAGCGGTAAGCTGTTGCTCCGCCCGATACAGCTGGCTGAGGTCGCTGTGATTTAGCGGGAGCGAGCGAATCAGTTGCTGTAAACGCTGACTCAGACTGCTGAGGATTTTCATGCGGGCATGGACAGGCTGCGGCCAGAGTGCGCCCCACTGATGGCTTATCAGTGCCTCGAGTATCGCCAGACCTTCATTGAGCCCCAATAAACCAGCCAGTTGCGTACGGGCCAGCGTGTACCAGGACAGCGTCTGTAGCTCCACACCATTCTGCTCAAACAGTGAGAGACAGCGTTTTTCGGCATAACGCCAGTTCACATCCGGGCGAGCCGGATGTGTCAGCTTACTCAGTTCATCACGCAGGGCGGCATAATCCGGTAGCGTGCGCGGGTCACCACCGGTTTTGATTTTATGTGGGGGGATGTGATTCATGACCAGTTGTCCATTTTGACGCGTACGGAAATATTGAGGATTAACGCTTATGCGGGCATATTCAGAGGAACGGGTACTGCAATACCAGCAGTTATGGCAGAAGCGCCAGAATCAGACTAAAAAAGGTGCTTTCATCAAAACTCTGTCCGGGACGGGATAATGCTCCCGGCGGAGTAAAGGACCAGTCACTGAAATGACCTGCCCGCATGAAAAGGCGCCCCACAGACGTCACACTGCCTTCTGCATGAAGAGTCACTTCCACGCATCCTGTCACGCCCTGACCGTACAAAAATACCGGTGTAAATTTTACAGAGCGGTCGTCGTAACGCAGGGTGATAGCGGCAATCTCAAAAGTCCTGTCCTCCACCAGCAGGTCCGTAACAGCGACGGTAAATGTTTCCACATTCAATCCGGTACCCACCAGCCACGCATCCATCTGCTCCTGAAGCTGCACCATTCGCAGGCGAAACTCTGCAATATCGGCCTGAGTCTTGCTGGTAGATAAGATCGGGGCTGGCTCTCTGGCCTGTAGTTTTTCGAGGAACTGTGATTTTACTGACATGGTATTAACTGGCCTTACAGACGGGTTGCTGTGTCAAGATACTGCTGTTGCTTCAGGTGTCGCAGGAGAACCCGCCCTTCTGGCATAAACTCGGTGCCATAGCGTACGAGGCCAACACCGTTAAGTTCTGCATCAATGGCATAGCGCAGCTCACCGGGGATGTTCTGTTCCAGCAGGACAACGGCTATTTTTCTCAGGCGTGGCTCATATCTGAGCAGAACAGCCGACAGAGCACCCATCAGTTCATGAGCAGTCCCCGGCATGCCCTGCAGGATTTTGGTCATATCGGGCAGGCCATAGTCCGGCAGATGCGCCAGCGTGCCGGCGCGACAGTTGAGGATGCGCTGCATGTTATCCAGCACCGACAGGATGACCTGATTTTGTTCACTGACCTGATGGAGGCTCAGGCCACCAGAAAAATTCCCGCTCAGCATTTCATACAGCGATGGCGTGTTGTGTCCCTGAGGCATTAATCGTCCTTGAGCGGTTGCAGTGTCAGATGGTTATTCCCCGCTTCCAGAATACGCGGTTTATCCGGGTCAAGGTCTTCACGCTCTGTCACCAGCTTCCAGGTGTTGTTGACCATATCCGGGTGACGGAACAGACCCACCACCGCCACAAACTGTGCATCGGCTTCCATCGGCATATTCAGGTTCGCATCTCCACCCGGCTTCACCACCACATCACGGCTTGCCAGCAGGTCAGCTTTCAGGATGGTCTCCCCATCTTTCAGCAACTGCTGGTAGACCATTTTGTCGAAGGTTTTACGGTCTTTTAACTGGTAGACACGGATAATCACCGGCTCAGACAGCGAATTACTCTCGCGTGAATCGGTGTTAAGCGCCTCACGGGCGGTGAAATCCAGGTGCAGCACCTTAATTTTTTTGTAGAACACGGCATTAAAAGCCGATTTGGTGCCATCGGTGATGCCCTGCGTCACCCCGCAACCCACCAGACTGAATGCCAGCAGGGGTAACAGCCAGCGCCTTGTTTTAGTTAAACTTGTACGTAACACGTCGATTTCCTTGTTGTGGTGTCGCGGGCTGTAGGCCGGTGTAGTAACCCAATTCGGTCGTAAAGGTGTGTGGAATATCCTCCGGGAGGCCTTCGTCTTCTGCGCCCAGCACGCCGTTCATGCCGAGCCAGAAGGGGCCTTCACCGAGCGGTGGAGCGGCCAGCAGCCGAGTGCGGGTGGTCAGGGTAATTTTGGCCTTGAATCGCCAGCCAAGGTACACCCGCAGCATCACCAGGAAGTCTTGGTACAGCAGACCATCCGGCTTCCAGCCCTGTGACTCCTGCTCGTTATCGGTGGTGAGCGCAATCAGCAACTGACTATTAGCATCCATGGCTTCTTCACCCAGCGGCGTGTTGCCATCCAGAAGAAAATCGTCATCACCGTAAAAGCCCAGTGGCTGGCTGACCTCTACCGGGCGCAGACAGTAGGGGCTGACCTTCACAGTGGTATCCGGGGCCAGCAGCGTCACCAGCGCCTGCATTCCCTCCTGGGTTTTACCGGGCTGTTGCAGTACGCCCAGCAGTGACAGAAAACGGGATACCGGGGTGGCGATATGCTCTGCAGTGCCCGGAATGCCCAGCCCCACCAGGCCCAGCAGCGACTGCGAAATACTGTCGGTGCCGCCGGGCTCAAACGTGGCCGGGTAAGAGTATTTACGCCAGATGCGGTAAAACTGCGTCAGGATGCGGTGGCTGAAGATATCCAGAAAGCCCTGCAGCGCCTCATGCCCTTCCCTACGCTGGGTGATGTCATCGAGATACGCCGTCGGCAGTGGTGAGTCGACGCCGTACATCCCCATAAAGGTCGTGCGGATGAGCGGTGGCCTGCTGTCATCATCCTCGTCATATTCGACAGCCTTCAGTTCACTGGCAGGGAAACCCATCCCCGGATGCGGCGCAAACCGTACCGGGTCATCTGCCGGATGGCTGGTAGAGCCCATCAGCGGCCTGTCCGGATGGCGCTTCTCCAGTAGCTGGCATAAACGATAAAAGTTGATGCGGTGAAGATCGGCCTCCAGCCGCGGGGTCAGCCGGGAATGCGGCGGTTGTGCTTCTCTTCCCATTCCAGGCGCTCTCCGGTTGGTTGCAGGATGATAATCAGGCGGTTAAACAGATAGATATCCGTGTAGAGCGCGAAGAAGCGACTCAGCATCTCGCCAAACAGGCAAATATCACCCCGCCCGGCAAAGCCGTGGCTGTCGAGCGTCACCTCAATCTGCACGCCGCGTACCAGGTAGCCCTGCTCAAAGCGCTCGGTTTCGCTGTGCTTCACGTCAATGATGGCTTCCAGGCGGCGGCGGTTCATCTCGCTGTCAGTCCACTCGTACAGCGCCAGGGTGCCACGCAGCACGTCAGCGTTGTCCATCATCGACAGGAAGCCGCTGCCAAGATGACTCAGCACACGCCAGTGGAAACGATCCTGTGCCGGGGGATAACAGGGTAACGTTGGCGCACACAGGTTACGCACGCCGATACTAGCCGAGGTGGTTTTCATCACCGTATCAAGCACCGTGCTCTGCAGTGCTCGTCGTGGCAGCTGGCCGTTGGTGCCGGTAAGCGTCAGCGACAGGCTCTCGTCTTCCGGAACGGTGTGGTTATCAAACGCTTCACCGCCGAGGATAAGCCAGGTGTTATGCAGACCTGACGGGCCGCGACGTATACGAGTGTGGTAGTAATATTCCGGCGCTTCATGACGCATCATTCCGCCTTTGTGGCGGAAACTCGAAAACGGCACGTAGGTGTGCTGGCTCGATGACATCACCGAATTCACCGCGTATATCTCGGTATGGCCATCCTGCACGCGCATTGGGCGCAGCATGTATTCGGTCTGCAGGGAGTTGAGCGTCAGCGGGTCGGATTCCAGCGGGAACAGGTTAATCACCGGCACACAGTTCAGGCGCAGATGCTTTTCGGTAAAGCTGAAATCATGCTCCCAGCGTTCCGCCAGTACCACGTCGATTTCAAACCATGGGAGCTCAGCCGGAAAAGCCACGGTCTCCAGCCCACGCAGCCCTGTGAACATGAATTTCTCACGGAAGGTGAAGTACTCCAGCAGCAACTGATAACCACTAAAGCTGCTGCTCCCCTTCGGCCACAGGTCGTCGCCAAAGCCCAGTGCGGTGAAATACCCGTCGAGCGTTCTTCTGTCCATGTCGCCCGGCATCCGCAGCCAGAGGCGCGCTGTGTTCATGGTAAAGGCTTCATGCATCGCACAGGCCAGCGGTGCATCAGCGTTGAAGTAGAACGGGAGCTGGCTGAGATCGACACGGCTCCAGTCGGCCAGATGGCTGCAGTTAAAGCGCAGCGTGATGACCGAACGGCCATCCGGATCGGTCGCCAGTCGGGCACTCTCAAGCGACAACGGCTGAAGGGTAATCTCTTTGGTTGTAGTGTACCGGCAACGCGTGCCCTTCTCACCGATCGGTCGTGAGTTCACCTCAAAGCCTTTGACGATGCGCATCGGCTCTTTCATCTCACGCCAGTCAGGGGTGAACTCCACCACCGACATTGACGGAATGGTTCGCAGGTAATGCGGCCACAACAGGCTGACCAGCCCTTCGGTCAGCTCCGGTAAGTCATCGTCGAGCTTTTCACGAAGACGGCCCATCAGGAAGGCAAAGCCCTCGAAAAGCCGCTCCACGTAAGGGTCGCGCGCCCCCGCTTTATCGAGATTGAGCATTGCCGCCTGCTCGGGGTGAGCACGGGCAAACTCTTCACCGGCTTCCAGCAGATAGCGCATTTCAGCGTCGTAATAACGCAGGGTTAAGTCATCCATAAAAACCTGAATATGTGTGTTTTAAAGGTATGCCGGACGTTTTACCCGCAAAGCACTGCACTGCCGGCCGGATCGAGCGCAATCAGACCGGACAGAAGCAAATCCATCTCGGGCTGAAGCCGTGATTTATCAGTTTCACTGCGTGTGGCTTTCATGCGCAGCAGTCTGAGGCGACGTGATTTCACTTCAAACAACAGTGCTGGTGTCCACTGCGTGAGGGTGATCGACTGTGCGGCATTGTCGAGCTCTCCCAGCAGATGCAGGGCCAGTTCATTTTTGCCCTTCTGCTCGGCGACACGAGCCATCAGCAGACGCAGCAGCCATTTGTCTTTCACGGAATCCGCACCAGGGCGGGTCTGCAGCCAGTGTAGTGTGGCATCCAGACCGTCAGTGTCCGCTTTCTCCAGCGCTTCAGGCTCGAGGGCCAGGATATCGTTATCCGTCTCACTGACAGCACTGACCGGCTCATCCCTCCAGCCTGATATATCGTCCAGCACGCTCTGATTTATCCAGTTCAGCGTGACCTCATCGGCAAACGGCGTACCGTCATTAAAGGCCAGGGTTTCAAGCCCGTTAAGGCGGCGCAGCAGCCCTTTCAGGTCGGCGGCGATGATATCAGCCAGCACATCCTGCCCCGATTTCACCAGGGCCTGATGGATATACCACTGCAAATCCAGCCAGAGGTGGTTGGCGCCGCGTGAAAAAGCGCTGTCGGCCTGCTCCATAATTTCGGACCAGCTCTGCTGCAGATACAGGCGCTTAAGCATGGCCCGCTGGTCTGCACGCGGCGGTTCGATTCGGGTTTTCCCTTGTGCATCCGGAGCAGGAATACTGTGCAGCGTGTCATGACGCAGGCTTTTCATCAGCCGGTGAGCGGCAAGCCAGCCATCAGGTTGCTCACGCAGATATCCGGTCAGTGTACGGGCCTGGGCCAGCAAATCCTGGCCGGAGGTAATGCGGTTCAGAACCGGCGCGCCTGACTCGACCGTGTGCGTGGAGGGCTGTGACTGGGCCTTATTACCGGCGTTCTGCGGTACCACCGCATCCACGCCCCCGCCTTTAATCAGACGGGACTCCAGAGCACTGTATAGCGCATTGAGTTCTGGCCGTGACGCCTCCGGCTCTGTCTCCAGACTGTCACTGATGAGCAGCAGCACTCCGGCGGTACGCTGTGCGTCATCACGTACAACTTCCGGGTAAAGCGACAGACTGTCGAGTACTCGGGCTCCGGCGAGCCATTCCAGCGCCGGTTTACGGCTCCGCTCGCGCTGCGGGTGAAGCTGTGCTCCATAGTGCTGAAGCAATCCCACCAGCAGTTCAAGTCCTTCGGCAAAGCCAGCTTCGCCATCCTGGTGCAGACGTGCCCAACAGTAATAGGTGGCAATCCGGATATCTTTGGCCGTGGTGGTCAGCAGTTTTTCCGCAAGCGTGCAAATCAGACCGGTATCAATGCCAGAGAGCTTGTTGACTTCCTCACGAATACGCTGAAAATCATCGTCATATCCCGGGTCTTCCCCGGTCGGACTGGCAACGCTTACTGGGGCAAGCCAGGGCTGCCAATTTTCTGTGCGTGCCTGCGCCTGTTGTCGCAGCTGAATTTCGTCAGCCTGACAGGCGGCAACCAGATTCTGCAGTGTGCTCATTATTCGACACCATCCATGTCACTGTTTCCTGTGTTAGCCATCAGCGCCTGAGCGGTGGCCGCGCTGTCGACACTGAATATCTGATCCGGCAGCGTGAAACCGCGCAGATCCAGCAGCGCCAGCGGGCCTTTTCCTAGTTGTGAGCGCAGCACCCACTGCAGGGTGCGACCATCCGGTGCGGTGAAGCTCATCATCCACTGGCTGCGGTCAAGCTGCTGGCGCTTGCTCTGGTCCAGCCAGCGAATAAAGCCCCAGGTCCCGCTGTAATCCCCGAACAGGCGCGCACCGGCGTTGACGGTGGACCAGGTCAGCATTGCCCCCGGCTTGAAAGTGTCTCCCGGCCAGCGAAAGCTCTGCCACTCCGCCATCTGGTTGAAGTAGTGCAGCATTTGCCCATCAATGGTCAGTTGGGTTTCCACCACCTGCGGTACTGGGCGCGCCTGTAGCTCAAAGCTGATGCCCTGACTTCCATCGGTGAACAAAATGTCTGACAACTGGCTCAGCTGATTTATCGCCCGCAGAAAGGCCGGATTAAAGCTCAGCCCCTGGCTGTTGACCTTATCCGCCACCCACTGGCTGCCCTCTTTGTGCAGCACACCGTTGAGTTCTGTCGTCAGGAAGCGCTCTATACGTCCGCTGTCCTTACGCACAAATTCAGCCAGCATCGGTAAAGAGGCATCACTTTTGCTGGCGGCAAACGGGAAACGTCCGTCAAAGGCAGTTTGCCAGTTCGCGACCAACGAGCGGTTCCATTTGTCATTGAGGCTCGCCGCCGACGGCTGCAGCACCGTTTCCCAGGCCTGAGTCAGCGGCTGGACGAACATCGTGCTGCCAAAACCGCTCCACTCTTCGCCAAGGCTTGCCGAAATCAGACTGCCGTACTGCTGGGTGTCGGTCAGATCCACGCTTTTGCCCTGGAATACGGTCTGCGCCAGAGTCTGCATCATCTCCTGCGGATCAGAGGCACTGGCCACCTGTTGCAGTCGTAGACGCACGCGGGTGATTCGGGTCAGATACGTCTGCAGGCTCAGTGAAGTGTCAGCCGACATAACGTTACTGCCTGTGTTTTTACCCAGAAGCTGAAGCAGCGGGCCAAAGGTTTCATCGAGCGGCCCCTGCGGCCCTGACGCAGACTGGTCAATCGCAGGTTTATCTTTTCCGCCTACGAGATCTTTAGCCGATTTGATGATGGAGTCCGAAAGGCCTTCGCTTTGCTGGCCGGTCTGCCCCTGCCACGCGATGGTGTTCATCAGGGCAATTAGCGGCGACTGGCGGACATCGCTCATCAGCGTCAGCTGGTCGGTCACATCAGCAATGTTGTTTGCCGGATTCCAGTGCAGGCTGTTGAGGAAGCTCAGCCAGCTGCCGGCAAAGTCGGTGAAGTAACGTTGCGTAAGACGTGCTTTCAGAGCTTCCGGTGACAGGTCTGAGGAAACCGCTTTCCGGCTGTCACTCAGCACCCAGTCAATTTCATCCCGGCGGGAATTTGCGGCCTTTTCAATAGCCTGCTGAATGCCCCCTTCCCACGCCTGGCGGGTAAACATGCCTGGTACCACTTCATCAGTGGTGAACAGGCGGCGGGCATCAGTACCGCTGGTTATGTTCTCCAGAGAGACATCGGCAAAGTTACGGCGCACCGATTTGAGCATGTTTTCATACAGCGTACTTTCCGCATTACGGCGGCCAATTTGCTGCAACAGGACCTGGCGGCTCTGGCTGACCAGCTGCGCATCCGGTGTGATTTTCCACTGCGGCTGTTTGGGTAATTCGGAGATATAGAACGCCCATAAATCCGGCGACAGGCTTTGCCACAGGCCGGTTGAGATGCCAATGCGCGTCGGCTGTACGGCTTTCATGGTCTGGGCATAAAACGCACCATCGGTTTTATCCGGACGAGCCATCATCAGCCAGGCTTTCAGCTGGTCATAGCCCGGCTTCGCCAACTGTGCACGCTGGTCGCTGTTGGGGGCAGAATTCGCCAGCAAACTGAGCTTCTGTGCCAGGGCGGCATTGGCCGGGTCGCGTATCAGGCGGTTGTTCGCTACGCCGTACCAAGGCAGCATCGCTTCAAGCAGCTGCTGGCTATGGTCCAGGCCAAAGCGTTGATACAAGGGCGCGCCGTTCTGAATACGGTGCTGCAGGCGGCCAGCGTCATTACGCAGGGTATGCAGGGCCGTCAGCTGGTAATCCGATACAGAAGGATGCTCCACCAGGGCATGAGCCTGCTCAGCAACAGAAACTATCTGCAGGCGGTTGACCACGAACGACAACAGTGTTCCCGCGCCCCAGATACCGATTATGGCCATCAGTGTCCAGGCGAGCGTCTGCTCCCAGGCCATACCGACACGGCGGCCTCGTACACGGGTGCAGTCATCAATAATGCCCTGCCAGGTTACCGGCAGGGTCAGCGCATGGCGTTGTGATTCGGGGATATATTTCTCAGGGTTAGCAGATGCAGCCGCTTCAACCTCAGGCGTTTCAGCGGGTTTATTCTCCGGCAGGCTGAAAATCAGACCACGCAACGGAACGCGCTGCTGAGAACCTGATAACCATGGCACCAGTTGTTCAGTCCAGCGGACGATACCCCCATCTTTGAGGTACTGACCCAGGCGCAGCAGGAAGTCGTGGCCATTGTTCTCAGCGACCTGACTCACCCCCTGCGTTCGCAGGATCGGCAGCATCAGTTCAAGCTGGCGGGTAATATCGTCAGGCTTAGCACGAAGCGGGAAAGTGGCCCCTACCGTCTGTTCAGGGCGCTTTGCCTGCGACCACTTGCTGTCGCACAGCTGCCACAGCCAGACCGGAGCGGAATAGCGCAGCAGCTCACTGATTTTTTCCAGCCCGCGTAAATCGTTATCGCTGATACGTGGGGTCAGAGTAAGCGACTGCGACAATACGCGAACAATACCGTCCAGCGGGCGCCCTCGACGCAGTTTTCGTAGCGCGGTGTATTTTTCCTTATCAGGCTCAGCAGTCAGTCTGCCGCCGTAAATCAGAACGGTACGGTTACCTTCAAGCCACTGGTGGTGTTTCAGGCCGGGGATCAGTTGTTCGATTGCAGCGTCGTCACCGGTAATCAACAACAGGCGGACCTTGTTGCGCCAGAAGAGGCTATGGCGCGATCGGAGGTGTGTCTTCAGCAGTCGGTAAGTCACTTCGTGGCCCGTAACCTTTGCAGGCGCACGTTTGCGGGATGACGACGGGCTAACCTTATCCTTAATCAATAACCGGAAGGCCATAAACCCCAGTACCAGCATGCTGAGCGCAACTCCCCAGACAATAAAGCCAGAGACAATAAGCGGACGCAGCGTGTCCCATTCCGTTGACCGTTCGGTCGCCCACAGCCACCATGCCACTCCGCCCAGTAGTACCAGTAAAGTGGTCACAGCAATACAGACAGTTGCCGTGGCTGCCACAGAAATGGCAGCAGGCTTATTGACGTTGTCCATCAGGTTTTACTATTCCAGTTGCGAGGGTGTTCATCGGGTCGCGGGCAATCCAGCCGCACGGTTGTTGGTGGTGCGCGGCATAGATTGCCGCCAGGGATAAAACAATCAGAGTTTCCATATCGCCAACTTTCCCCCAGTTGGCATCCTGCAGATGCTGGCTGACATCCCATCCGGTACTCGCCAGCTCCTCAAGGCCGGGTAGGGAAAACAGCGTACAGGCCTCCGGTGGGTCTTTCATCTCGCTCTGTTCCAGTGCACGGGCGAACACGGTGAGCAATATGTCGCCTTGTTCTGGTGAAAAAGTTTCACCACGCGTCAGTTGTACCGGGCCATTAAGTCCGGCCAGCCACAGTGCCGCAGATTCTCCGGCGGGACGTTCTGTGCCTGACTGCGGCGCGATGACCTGACACCCGGCGATCAGTATCGTGTCATCAGGTTTAGCAACGGCAAGCTCACCCGCTATTTCAGCCAGGCTGGCTTCCCCTTGCCAGGGCTCAGGTCGGGCTGGCAGTGCAATGTCCGGAAAAGCGATCGCCATCTGTGTGCGAAATGCCTGCCAGGCGATGTCGGCACCCTGCCAGTAGCAACGCAGCGGTGGAGTGAGGTTTTCTTCACTACGCTGCTTTTGCCACTCAATAACCAGCAGTTCTGCCAGCCGCTTTTCACGAACGGTGGGATCCATAACCGAAATTTGTGGCAGCCTCAGCGCACTGCCGCCGCTCTCTTTTTTTTCCTCCGGCGGGCGTTGTTCACGGTTAAGCACACGCAGCCAGTCAACTGAACGCGTACCTGCTGGCCCCAGCAACAGGCCTTCTTTTAACCAGAGCGGCTGCCGGTGCGCCGCCCACCACTGCTGCTGTTCATATGCCACCAGCTGATAGTAGAAAGCGGCGTTATGCACGCTGACACGGTAGTACAGAATCCGCACAAGCCAGCCAGTGACCGACAGCAGCAGTGTCACCAGGATAACGGCGGCCACCAGAGAGCTGTTACCCTCGGCAGAGGGCAACAGACCGCCAGCACCGCCGCCGATCAACACCAGCAAAGCCGTGGCCGACAGCCACCTTGCGGTACCAGGTGGACGTGCCGTTTTGTACGCCGGATAATCAGGAACGGACCTCACTGGTTAACACCGCAGTCAGGAAACGAGCTGACCAGCGTACAGCCGCAGGCACAGTGGTGACCATGCAGCGCGACGGGCTGTCCATCAACCGTTGTCAATGTGCTACCTTCCGCGATGGTCGTCATGCCGTGTTTGTTACAGCGAACCGGGTCTGCCTTACAGGCAAATCCCTGACCAAAACACTGGTAGTGCCCTCCCAATACCTTGCCACCATACTCCCGCAGACTATCTCCTTTGCGGATGACTTTACTCATCGGCCCTCCTTACTCAGCTTTATCCAGTCACCGTCAGGACATCCTCAAGCCAGCTGACCGGGATCGCAGCCTGCGCCCGCGCCAGCTGTTGTTCAGCCACCAGCGCTTTTCGCTGTGCAACCATCACTCCCGGCTCCCGGGTAAATGCCCGCAGCTGTTCCCCGCCCGGCAGTTCCGGCACGGGTTCATGGGTGATCCTGTCCAGCACTTCAACCTGCAGCGATCGTACAGCGCCAGTCACGGCCAGTCCTGCCAGCTTTCTGCTCAGGGTCTTTTGTCTGAAGCTCAGCACGACGCCCGAGGTCAGGGTGGCAAATCCGACCAGATCCCCGGCGATCACCAGCGGCGACAGGGACTTATTACATTTTTCGCTGAAGTAAATCATCCGGTAGCGGAAGTAGCCGCCCCATATCTCACGCGTACCCAGCACAGCGTGCATAAACCAGGCACGCGAGTCGTGTACCTGGTCGTCGAATAATGCCCTGACCAGCCCGGCAGGCTGTTCCGCATTACTGGCCTCACCGGCAGCAGGGAACAGGACAGCCGCCCGGGCGTCTCCGTCAGCCTTTATTTGCCGGTATTCCTTGGGTTCATCATCGGTATTGAGCACGAAAATCATCGGCTGCAGCACGGTATCCAGCACCGCCTGCGCCAGGCTCTCCGGAATACGGTAGCCGTCGTGGTAATCCTTACCAAACTCCTTTGCCGCCTCAAACAGCTGGGTCTGCGCCATATCCGGGTCGAAATCCTTGACGCCCGGATAGAGCACAAGCTCATCCATCTTGTCGGCAGGCTGTTTGACTATCTGGTCCTGACGCGTTTTGAGCACCTCTTGCTGCTTCTCATCCCGTGCGTCTTCTGCCGCCTTGCGCGCGGCAGGCAGCGCTTCGGTATTCGTGGCGCGCTGGTAGAATGGCGTTTTCAGCATCGAACCTCTGGCATAGCGCTCGATACGCCAGGCGGTGATCCACGCAATCTGGTTTTCAACAACGGTTTCCAGACTGCTGCTGGCACGCAGTGGTTCGTATTCGCAGGCCTCTTCAGGGGTAATGTTTTCTGGCGTGGTCAGATTCAGGGTGAGTTCGCGCCAGGCGTTGAAGCGATTGACTAATGGTGCATCTATTACGAATTCATCCTGCAAATCTGGTGGCATCGCTCGCCAAAGCTGTTGGTTTAGTTCTTGCGGTAATATTGCCGGAGATACTTTAAGTGGCGCACCAGAAGAAAATGCTGAAGCATACATATCATGCAAAGCAATTTGTGACAGCAGTAAAGCATCATCCTCACCATTCGCCTTCCCCTGATCCCCCGGCGGATAACCGCCACCCAGATCCGAGTGCATCCCCGGGTAAACCACCTCAGTGGCATAGGGCGGATATTTGCCGTTACTCCGCCGTACCGAATCCAGTGGGAAGCAGAGACGCTGCTCATGCCCGGACACCAGATGCACGCATTTTTTTATCAGACCGCCATAGGTTTTATCGTCCGGCAGCTCCATCGTGTCATCCGCCCAGGACATATGCCCCTCGGCAATCGGTACTACGTGCGCCACCCCAACGGAGGCCACGGTATCCAGCAGCCCGAGAAACTCCACGCTGATAGGCAGCTGCATCTCGCCAATCTGCAGGCACTGCGGGGGTTTTTCGCCTTCCGCCTTTGGCGGGGGAAGCAGCTCGCTCAGCCAGCGTACAAACGTACGCGCAGCGGCAGCACCGCGGGAAAACCCGTAAACGTACAGTTTGATGCCTAACACCTTAGGCTTCCCCGGTTCCGGCTGTGTGAGCAGCGGTTTCAGTTGCGGGGCTAACGCATTCAGTAAACGACTGAACTCTTCGTAACGATTGTGGCTGCCACCAAACCACAGCCGGTTCATGCTGGTACCCATTTTGCTAATAGACTGCCGACTCTCTGCGGTGGTTAACCATTTTTCAGTAGCGGAAAATTTCAGTACATCAATAATGCGCAGCAGCGCCCAGTTAATACGCTCTTCACCCTTAGTTGCGCCCACCAGCCCCATGGTTGAATAGTCCGGGTCGTTCACTTCCGGGAACGGGGTGCCCACACCGGGCATGTAGAACTTAAAATATTTCCCATCACCGTCTTCAGCACCATCTAACAGTGTTGCCTGCCCGCCAGTCGGTACCCCGCCAGCCGTACCGGTTCCAATAGTGGCACGAAACAACCGAGCGATATTGGTCTGATGCTTCGGATCAGACAGCAGCAGGTCATTGTTCAGGTTATTCCCCGTACCGTCGAAAAACAGACTGATATGAAGCGTCTTGCAGCACGGCGGCTCCACGCGTCGTCCGGCCGCCAGACACAATTCCTGGCGATAGAGCCGCTCGGCGCTGTTCTGCTGATGGCAGCTCTGCCCGACCTGCAGCGCCTGGGTCGGCAGGCGTCCCTGGGCCGGAAATGGCGGCGGCACCCAGGCTAAATCGGTTTCCTTTATCTCGGACATACTTTGGGCTCCTTCATCCTGATGGGCTCTTTTATCGGGTAGTTGGCATTTCTCGGTGACCAGCAACTGGTCGTCACCTTCACGTCATCGCAGGGTAAAAAGTGCACGGTGATGCCGCAGACATCCTGGCCGTTATAGTCGGGAACCGGGACGGTTTTGCTGTGCTGCCGTTTTTGGGCATCTATGCCTTTTTTCCAGGCAAGATATTTTTTCCTGTCTTCATAGCCTGGAAAGTCCATGGAGTATCCCACACCACTTTCCCAGTCAATACGCACCGTCATACCCGGCGTCCAGCGGGCGGGTACGCTGTAACAGCAGCCGCCACCGCCCCCCTGGAACGGACCAATAATGTCGATACCCGACTGGTTATCCACGCTGAAGTGGTTAATCGCCCTTTTGGTGTGGTTGATGGCTTTAATGGTTCCACCACCACCGCCCCCGGCCTGGGCAGCAGGCTGTGAGCACCCGGTTAACAGCAGCAGGCCCGCCAGCAGCGGGCTTAACAGTGAATGTTGCATCTGATTTTCCTTACAGAGGCGGGACTAAAGAGAAAATGGCGGCGGCACCCAGGCTAAATCGGTTTCCTTCATTTCGGACATACTTTTGGCTCCTTCATCCTGATGGGCTCATTTATCGGGTAGGACGGACTGCCGTAGGTGTAGCAACTGGTCGTCACCTTCACGTCATCACAGGGCAAAAAGTGCACGGTGATACCGCAGACATCCTGGCCGTTATAGTCGGGAACCGGGACGGTTTTGCTGTGCTGCCGGTTCTGATCTCTCATTTTCTTAGCCCAGGCGAGATATTTTGCTCGGTCCTGATAACCGGGAAACCCATCCATATCCCCCACCCCGGTTTCCCAGTCAATACGCACCGTCATGCCCGGCGTCCAGCGGGCGGGCACGCTGTAGCAGCAGCCGCCACCGCCCCCCTGAAACGGACCAATAATGTCGATACCCGACTGGTTATCCACGCTGAAGTGGTTAATAGCCCATTTGGTGTGGTTGATGGCGTCAATGGTTCCACCGCCACCGCCTCCTCCGGCCCGAGCAGCAGGCTGCGAACAACCGGTTAACAGCAGAAGACCCGCCAGCAGCGGGCTTAACAGTGAATGTTGCATCTGATTTTCCTTACAGAGGCGGGACTAAAGAGAAAACGGCGGCGGCACCCAGGCTAAATCGGTTTCCTTTATCTCGGACATACTTTTGGCTCCTTCATCCTGATGGGCTCTTTTATCGGGTAGTTGGCATTTCTCGGTGACCAGCAACTGGTCGTCACCTTCACGTCATCGCAGGGTAAAAAGTGCACGGTGATGCCGCAGACATCCTGGCCGTTATAGTCGGGAAGCGGGACGGTTTTGCTGTGCTGCCGATTCTGGGCCTTCATTTTTTTTTCCCAGGCAAGATATTTTTCTGTATCAGCAAACCCGGGAAAGCCTTTTGACCCGCCCTCCCCACTTTCCCAGTCAATACGCACCGTCATACCCGGCGTCCAGCGGGCGGGCACGCTGTAACAGCAGCCTCCACCGCCCCCCTGGAACGGACCAATAATGTCGATTCCCGACTGGTTATCGACGCTGAAGTGGTTAATCGCCCATTTGGTGTGGTTGATGGCTTTAATGGTTCCACCACCACCGCCCCCGGCCTGAGCAGCAGGCTGCGAGCAACCGGTTAACAGCAGCAGGCCCGCCAGCAGCGGGCTTAACAGTGAATGTTTCATCTGACTTTCCTTGTATGAAAAGAACATCTACAAAGGGAGGAGGATTTGACGGCGGGTAAAACGGTTTATTTTCACTATCAGGTAATTACTTATGTGGGAAGCCACTTTTTCATGACCCAGGCCTCGCGTGCTTCATCCAGAATAATGCCCTGGTTTGTTGCCTCCACCATGCCCTGGTAACAATCAGAAAAAAGTGCCTGTTGCGATGCATAGCTGCCTGCTGGGGGTGCACAGTGCGACAGAAGGGTCATGACATCACATACGCACATCAGATGCTCAAGCTGGCGATCGCTTAGGTCGATTTTGTTAGGTTTCTCGTCGCGGGTCTGGGGCGTACCGCTACCTTTTATACCTCTGGCATTACCATCCATATCCTGCCATGCCCAGAACAGCACAGGGCGCAATAAAGGCTTTTGCTGTTCCTTACTGAGAACGTCCGTAAAAAGCACAGGGAAAATCCGCGTATCGTAAAACCGTAAAATCCCGCCCCGTCCTTCCTGCAAAATATCCATGCACTGTGTGAGCCAGCCAGCCAGGGCAGAAAAACGCCAGTGTGAGCACAACAGCAGCAATGGAGCCTGAACGGCAACCTGCTGACTCATGTCCTTGAGCCACTGCAACTGCTGAAGATCGTCAAGTCTAATGCGTGCAACCAGCGGAGCATCATCGACGATAAACGCTTCCGGAAGCCCGTGATAAAGTGACTGCCACTCCACCGACAGTGCATTCAGTGCAGGAATAACGCTGAAATCCAGCCCTGCCTGATCAACGATAAAATCAAGATAATCAGTTCCGGAAGTCCGGCAGGTAACAGCGACTTCTTCAATCCATTGCGCAGTCATTTATGCCTCCCTGGGTACAAAACCCCGCGCCAGTTGCTGAGCTTTTTTAAGGCACTCTTTGCATACTGATGCCGGCAGTTCTGGCAGAGGAAAATCCTCGCTGGCAGGCCCCTGCAAATCGTGCAGGCCTTTAAGACTGATTAATCCCGGCCCGTGAATATGCACCTCTCCCTTTGGCGTAAGACGAATATAAGCCCCGCCACAGCCCAGAGTAATGCCATTTTTAGCCGTCAACTGCAGGTGTCCCTGTGTTGACTGGACGGTGGCATCTTTCAGGGAAGTCAGCGACAGCGCATCACTATGTGACTCAATCTCCAGTGAACCTTTAGCTGATACCAGCCGCATACCTTCCTGTTGGGCCAGCAGTGAGACCGCCTGGCTCGCGTTCACCGAATAACACTGTGCTGCAGTAATATTGACTTCCCCCAGGCTCTGCAGGTACAACCCTTTCCCGCTGTACATCAGGGCTGTTTCCGGCGTAACGGAGGCAATACCTGTCGGTGAAGACAGCAACAGCGCAGGCTCTTTAAGCTCACTGGCACCTGAAACCAATGCTCTTAATGGCTCAGAGTCAGGCGTAATGTTGTGGTGAGTCTGCGTAATAGTTCCCCATCCAGTTACCTGATTCAGCGCCCCTTTAAGTAGAGTAATGGCTGGCTTCATGTCCAGCATCGGCCCCTGCGCCTTTGCCTGCCCATCAGTACTGATAAATATCCCTTTCTGCGCCCGGATGGCACCCCAACTGTCCGTCCGGAGCTCAAACCCCTCGCCGCGCTGCTGTTTCTCACTGTCGACCAGGTGCCCGAGATTGAGCTGGCTTTTGCCGCCGTACTCCGTGCTGACCTTGATATGCTCTTTCCCACGCTCGTCATCGAGGCGGATTTTGTTGTTCGCAGGCGTCCGCAGGACGTTACGTTTGTAGTTTTGGATAGTGACATGATCACCGTGCGCCGAGTCGTGAAGTACGCCGGAAATATACGGCCGGTCCGGGTTACCGTCCTCAAAGCCAATCGCCACTTCAGTGCCCGCCAGCAGCGGCAGGTGCAGGCCGTAAGTGTCACCGGCATACGGGCGTGACTGGCGCACCCACAGACTCTCAAAGCCCGTATCCCAGCTGTCCCGGTCAAACAGCATGCTGACGCGGTAGCGGCCGTCTTTGTCGATATGTCCGTAGGTGTCATTTTCGGTGGTGCTGGTGACGCGCGCCGGCAGCGTGCCGGCCATCACCGGGCGGGCGCCGGGTTCAGGGCGGAAACTAAAATCAGTGCTGTCCGGGATGCCGTCGAAGTTGACACCAAAGTCTTCATCACGGCGCGCATGGCTGTGCATCGCCGTGACGACCACGCCCTGCGCGAACACGTCTGCCACTTCGTACCCGCCGTTGACTTTCAGCACCTGCCCCGGAGAGAGCGTCGGGCAGCTGGTGATGGCATGGGTCTGCGTCTGGCCATTCAGATAACGCTCGTGACGAATGCGGGCATAAAACGCCCCGGACTCCGGGGCCGGATTGCGGTCATGGGGATTCCCCGCCGTCAGGTAGTTATCTCCCCAGTGGTAAGCCTCCCCACAGGTGGTGGCATCCCCGAGGGTCGCATCGACCCGGGTGTTCATGTCTTCCATCGCCTGACGGTAGTTGTAGTTGCGGGTGCTGACCAGTTTCTGCACCACGTTATGATGGCTCTCCATGCCCCAGACCGAGTCTGCGCCTTCCGAATGCTGTCCTGATGGCGGAACCGAGGGCAGTGTCAGGCCTTTTTCATACCCCTGCTGACCGTCGTAAAACTCCACGACGTCGATGTTCAGGCGCGTATCAGTGGTAAAGCGGAACCAGATACCCACCTCACCCAGCAGGCGGGTGATAAAGTGCAGGTCGTCCTCACCGTACTGCATCACCTGCTCACGGCGCGGGTACTCTTTTGCAAGCGAAAACAGGAAATCCTGACCGCGCATGTTGTGACGCTCGCGCAGAATTTTTTCCACGATTTGTGGGACCGACATGTCCTGATAAATGGCGTTCTGATGCGAACGGTCAAGCAGCGCCAGGCGTGGCTGGAGCGTCAGGGCATAGTGGGTTTCATCCTTTGAGGTATTGAGACGTTCAAAGCCGCTCACCACCCCCTGAAGGGTTCGCACGACCTGCTGCATTTTGGTGCCGTAACCCTGATCAACCGGGGCCTGCAGCGTCAGGGAGCCCGTTTTCATCAACATCATTTCTTTGCTGATGGCATGGTCAGAACTTGTGAATTCAATACGGTAACTGAACGGCGTGCTCAGGGCTTCATCGCCTTCAAACGCCAGTACATCGAGTTCTGCTTCACATCCCTTCACCGACAGCTGTTGATGGTTGTGGCTGAATCTGATCGGGGGATTACTGCTCATGCGTGCACTCCTTGTGTACGGTCAAACTCCAGCCCGATACCCTCTTCCTCACTCCAGCTAAGGCATAGCGACTGTGGTTTCTGTTTCGCAGCCATGTAGGTCAGCAACTGCTGACTCAGCACCGGCAGAATTTGTTGATTGAGCAGGCTGTCAACATTGCGTGCGCCGGTATCCGGCAGCAGGCAGGCGGCAGTCAGCGCGTCATACAGGCTCTCATCAATCTGCGTGGTCAAACCGTAGTGACGATGTAAGCGCTTGCTGACCTGTGATAGCTTCATTTCCACGATGGTACGCATGGCAGGCTCACTCAGCGGGCGGTAAATCACGGTCTGGAAACGGGCCAGCAGTGCCGGCTGGAAGTGGTCGCGCAGAATCGGGCGCAGCAGTTCGTGCAGCTCGCCTTCGGTGGCGGCCGGCTGCTCATCCAGCAGCTGCATCAGGTGGTCACTGCCGAGGTTCGAGGTCATCAGAATCACGGTGTTGCGGAAGTCGATTTCACGCCCTTCGCCGTCGCGCATAAAGCCGCGGTCGAACACCTGATAGAACAGGTTCATCACGTCGCGGTGCGCTTTCTCCACCTCATCGAGCAGCACCACGCTGTACGGACGCTTACGCACCGCCTCAGTCAGAATGCCGCCCTGGCCGTAGCCGACGTAGCCCGGCGGCGAGCCCTTCAGCTGAGAAACGGTGTGCGGCTCCTGGTATTCCGACAGGTTAATGCTGATGAGGGACTTTTCGCCGCCGTACAGCACATCCGCCAGCGCCAGCGCGGTTTCGGTCTTACCGACGCCGCTCGGGCCGACCAGCAGAAAGACACCCTGCGGACCATTTTCTGAGGTGAGGCCTGTTTTCGCCGCACGCAGGCGCTGAGCGATGGCGGTCAGAGGAACATTCTGGCCTACCACTCGCTGGCCAATTTCGTTTTCCAGGGTCAGCAGGTCGGTCTGTTCGTCTTTCATCAGTGACGACAGCGGCACGCCGGTCCAGTCGGCAATCACGGTGGCAACGGTGCGTGCGTCCACATCAACGGAAAGCAGCGGGTTGCTGTGCTGCATGCCCTTCAGCTCCTGTTGCAGCGTGTGCGTCTCGCTACGACGGGAGATGTCCTGCCGGCTTTCCAGCAGTTGTCCGGTGAGTTTCAGTTCCTGACCGTACTGGGTTTGAAGCTCGTCGAGTGCAACGATGAGATCGTTCTCTTCCTGCTCAATGGCGGTCAGGCGTTCACCATGACTCTGAGTGCCGACGGCGATATCTTCCAGCAGCGCCTGCTTCTCCATTTCAAGAGAGGTAATCTGCGAGCGAATGCGGGTCAGCTGTTCCGGCACGGTATCGAGACTCATACGTACGCGCGCGGCGGCGGTGTCGAGCAGGTCAACGGCCTTGTCTGGCAGCTGGCGCCCGGTCAGGTAACGGCGGGACAGCGTGACCGCAGCGCGCACCGCATCGTCAGTGATGTGTACATTGTGGTGTTCGGCATAGCGGGATTTGAGGCCACGCAGCATCAGACACGCCGTCTCATCATCCGGCTCGTCCACCAACACCCGCTGGAATCGGCGCTCCAGCGCGGCATCCCGCTCAAAATACTGCTTATATTCGGACCAGGTGGTCGCGGCAATGGTGCGCAGCTCGCCACGCGCCAGCGCCGGCTTCAGCAGGTTGGCCGCATCGGCTCCGCCCGCCTGGTTACCGGCACCAATGATGGTATGCGCTTCGTCGATAAACAGCAGAACCGGCACCGGCGACTGCTGAACCGCATCGATGACGTTTTTCAGGCGTTGTTCAAATTCACCTTTCACGCCTGCGCCCGCCTGCAACAGACCGAGGTCAAGGGTGCGCAGGATGACCGGTTTGAGGGATTCAGGTACGTTGCCCTCGGCAATACGCAGCGCCAGACCTTCGACCAGAGCCGTTTTACCGACACCCGGTTCACCGACCAGAATCGGGTTGTTCTTACGACGGCGCGAGAGAATGTCGACCATCTGGCGGATTTCGGTATCACGGCCGAACACGGGGTCAATCTTGCCCTCCTTCGCTTTGGCGGTGACATCCAGAGTGAATTTATCCAGCGCGTTCTGCAGCGCCAGGTTCAGCTCCCCGACGTTCAGCTCTGCATCGACCGGACGGCCGACAAATTCCACGTCACCACCGTGGTTCTGCGCCAGTCCGGCTTCCTGCTGCACTTCCGGACGTTCATCCGACTGCCCATCAAGCAGCGGACGCAGACGTTCCAGCTGACTCTGGCCCATCGTCAGCAGCGGCCACAGCCCGTCACAGCGAACCAGTTTCTGTTTGTAAACCAGCGCCATCAGTAGATGGATGCTGCGGATTTGTTCCTCGCCGTTAAGGGAAGCAATCAGCCAGGCTTCCTGCATCAGCGTCTGAATGGCATCAGACAACTGTGGACGTTGACGTACTGAACGCGGCTGTTTATCCAGCCAGGCAAGCAAATCCTGCCAAAGCTGGTCCATATCCCACTCATAGCGGCGGGCCAGCACCGTCAGGTCACCTTCCCCCTGTTCGAGCAGCTTCAGCAGCCAGTGCTCCGGCAAAATTTCCGCATGGGCGCGGGTCTGGCAGAGCGACGCCGCCCCTTCCATCGCACGGGCACAGTAAGGGTTCAGACGTCGCAACAGGATGGCTGGGTTTTCCATGAATCTCTCTCTTTGTCGGTTCCTGGACACGCTACCGCCCATCGCTGTTTCCCGTTAAGGGGACCAAAGCGCATACGGTCAGGCTGGCAGTTTGTGGTTTTCTTTGCTGAAAGCCCGCGAGCTGCAGACGTTCAGCAAAACAGCGGAAAGGTCATCCCCCTCCGCTTAAAAACGAGGATTACGCTTAAGAGTTCGTGTCGCAGGAAGGCGGCAAGTTCGTAAGTCTCCGGGAACATAGATAACTATGTGACCGGAGCGAGCGAACGCAGCCAACGCACCTGTGGCGCGAAATATGACGCGTAATCAGGCGGTGGCGCGTTCGTTCCAGCTATCGGAATGAATGATGTTGCCGTCTTTGTAGGTCCAGGTGATTTTTTCGTAACGCAGTTCAATGCGCTCAAGGTGGTTGTGCTTCTCTTTAGAAGGATCCTTGATGTCATACATTTCAGGATTCACTTTCACCACTTTCACGTTTTCCAGTTTGGTGTTGAAGTACTCCACTTCCTGGCCCGCGTCGTTGATTTTGTACCACCTGAATTCCGCGGACTTGAGGGTCTGACCGGTGGTCACCGCCTTGTACAGGTACGGGCTGGACGAGTCGATCTCCTTGGTGAACAGGAACGGGGTGTGGATACGGGTCCCGGTCAGCTTGCCAGTGTTGTTGTCGGTCGGGATGTACAGGTTATGCTCCTGCGCCACCACTTCGATGCTGCCGTCACGATCCTGAACGTCCACGGACCCTTTAATGTCCGCGCCGCCGTCGTCTTTCAGCCAAAGATAAACAGGAATTGCCATGGAATTACTCTCCATTGTGTTGTGATGCGCCATCATCCTGCGATGACGCTGAGGGTTGGCCCGGTATCTGGCAGGCATTCGCCTGCGGTACCAGACTGATTTCGACACGGCGGTTGAGCGCGCGCCCATCCGGGGTGTCGTTGGTTGCGATCGGACGGCTTGCGCCATAGCCCTGCACCGCAAAACAGCTTTCCGGCACGTCACCGGTGTCACGCATCCAGTCGCGTACCGCTTCGGCACGCTCGAGCGACAGCCTCTGGTTCAGCTGTGCATTACCGGTGTTATCCGTGTGTCCGGCGACCACAATCAGCCAGCCCGGCTTCGCCTTAATACCGACCAGCGAATTGACCAGCATTCTGGTGGAGCCAGCCTTCAGCACGGATTTGCCGGAATCGAACAGCGACATGCTGTCGAGGCGGACAATTTTAGGTACCGCTTTAGGTTTCGGCTGTGGTTCAGGCGGCGGAGGCGGTGGCACATAAGAGCGGATCGCATCCAGCACAGGCATTCGCAGACGTTCCCCCTGATACAGACCAAGGCCCATACGCGCCGGTACGCCATTGCGCGCCCAGTCATCCAGCTCTGCCGCATCGTCACGCAGGACAGCAACGGCATCGGCTTTGGGTCCGAAATCATGCATCGGGATACGGTCATAGCGGGCAATATCGAAGCTCACACGCTGCAGCAACTGGTGATTGTTCCAGCCACTGCTGAGCAGCGCAGCAATGGCCGCCAGCGTGAAAATCCCGAGCGCACAACGGAAGGTTCGCCCACGTGGCGTCAGGCCTCGCCCTTCGGGCAGCAGCGGCAGGATAAAATCCGGGAAGGGGGAGATAACCGTACTGTCCGTTCCTGACGGCTGCCAGCCCGCCACCTGCTGCATCGCAGTGTGACGGGAAAGCCATGCAGTCCAGGCTGATGTGGCCAGACTTCCGGCAAGGATCGGTCCCATTCCCCACAGCACCGCGGCAGGCGCAATAACAGGAACGTCGGGATTCTCATCCATAAAGACAGCCTGGACGTGCTGATGGAACCAGCTTATCAGGCTGTTCATCAGCACCTGTTGCTGCATCGCAGGCGGCCCATTGGTGGTAACCCATGCAGCGATTGAACCCGGCGCTGAAGATTCACGCCAGACCCTCACCCCTTCACCCGGGATAGCCGCTTGCCAGAGCAGATCATTCATCATCGCGCTGCCAACCTGACCATTCAGAACCAGCGGCACAGAATGGCCCGTCTCTTTACGCAACTGGCTGATTTGCCATCGCAGGGCCAGCAGACGGCTGGTAAGCGTTTCGCTGTCGGCGTGTGTCTGCGGACAGACGCTGACCATCACCGACAGCTGTCGACCCCAGTCAGGTCGCAACCCCAGTACCTGGCGGGCTGCCTGCTCCAGATCCTGATGATCTTCCACTCGGATCCAGCAACCCTGCGTAACCGTAAGCACCGGTGACTGCTGCATACATTCCAGCGGCAGATCGCCACAGACCAGCACCACGGGCTGACGGTAAGTGGCTTCCGGAAGGTCATCCAGACGCAGGGTGACGTCATGCTCCGCACGACGACTGGCGACAGTCCGGAACGCCAGGATAAGCCCCAGAACGGTAAGCAGAACAAGTTCAGAAACCAGACTGGATAGCGGCAGGAAGCCCAGGCAGACCACTGCACTCAGCAGGGCGGCCCACAGCGCAAGCCCGCGCTGCTGTGCAGGACTCATTTCACGGCCCCCGGTAACAGGGTCGCCAGCATCTGATCCAGCCAGTGATCCAGTCCCCACCAGAGTGCGGTGACCACCACCACGCTCAGGCCGATACACACGGGCCATGACGTTAGCCAACCACCCATTCCTCGTCCGGTACGGCTTTCTGCCAGTATCGGGTGAGTCTGCGGATAGCTGAACGGCGTGACATGTTCACTGAGCGCGTTGACGAGTTTCTGGCGCTCCGGATCATTCAGCGAGCGGAAACTGCCGAGGAACCCCAGCATCATGACCCGCTGGAAGCAGGTCACGACAGCATGGTCAGGCGCCGGTTCACGCAGCACGTCGCGCATCCGATCGCACAGCGTATCACCGGCGTCCATGGTGCCGAGGAAGTGCCCCTGTAGGGGAATGTCATACCACTGCACGCAGGCATCATCCTCCACACCGCGACCTTTTACGGCTTCATCAAGCAGCGCACACTGTGCAGTGAGAATATGCTGACAGCTGGCTTCATCGAGCTCGCTCGCTTTCAGATCACGCTGCACACGCTCAACATCAGCAATGCAGCGCTCCCACAACGTGCGCCCTTCTCCATCCTGAAACGTCGGACCGTGACGCAGGCTGATCACCTGCAGCCAGGTGTCCTGCAGCAGGGCATCAATATCAATGGACGCGGCCGCGCCGCGTTTGCGCTCACTCATGTTCTCAGTACCGCAAAGAGTTCAAGTTCAGGCTCGCCGAGCATGCCCGGCACGTAAAACATACAGGTTCCACCCTGGAGCATTTCGGTAGCCAGAGGATGAGAGACGTCCAGGCTGAAATACTGGTTTTCCAGACGCAGTGGAATAGCGGCCGGCACATGACGCAGTGGCGTCAGAGGGACGCCCACCCGCGATGAATTGACGATACCCCTGACATGATCCGGACTGCCGACCTTGCACTGGCGCGGGAACTGTTCCTGCAGCTGTGCTACCGGCATCGGTGAACGTACGGAGAGGTAGTAATCGGCCCCTTCGCGCAGGCGTGGGTCATGCAGACGGGCCTGCCAGAAGTGAAGCCGGGCATCATGCTCAAGCTCAATCGCCACCACCCGCGACGGCAGGCTGGCTTCCAGCAGGTCACCCAACAGGTCAAAGAGCGGCGGGAAGACGTTATTCAGTTGCTCATGCTGCCAGACAGGAATAGCGCTCACCTGGTGTTCCAGCGAGAAGGTCAGCAGGCTGCCCGCAAGGCGTGCCAGTTCCGGGTACAGACGCTCCGGTGGACTTTGCGGGTGACACTGAAACTGTCCGAGCAAGGGTTCTGCGCTGTTCAGGGCATTGAGCAGCCAGAACAGAGACACATCAGCCACGGCAAAATCGGCCATGCGCTCGTTACTTTCACGACGCATGTCCATCAGGCGGCTCAGACGGGCACGCAGTTGCGTCATCAGTTGTTCCAGCTGAGTTACCAGCCAGCGACTGCTCTGGATGGTAAGGAGCGGAGGAAGAAACGTCTCATCCAGTAACCACGCCCCCTGTGAATCCTGCTGCAGGCGGGCGACCGGACAGGTCAGGTAATCACTGTTGTTCTGATGGGCGAAACGCAGCGTCAGCTCTGGCTGCATCACCGCAATCTGGCGGGTATCGTCCCCAAAGGTGTTGCGGACATCCCGCCAGCGCTGGCGATAACGCACAGGACGCTCGGCCACCTCATCGGGTTTGAGGCAGTTGCCGCCATTTGCCCGCAGTAGTGGAAGCGCCAGAACCACCACCACTTCCTGTGATTCGCCCTCAAGCGCCAGCACCGGCGGCAGGGAGTCGGCATTATCCGTGTCGATAAGCGTGCCGTCGGGGAAACGGATGTGCAGATGACGGGCCTGCAGACGGCCCAGTTTCAGTGCATCCGGTTCGAAAGTGGCCTCAATCATCCCCCAGGGATGGGAGAGGCCCAGTCGGGCAATGCACTCCGCAGACCAGGCCGCGTACGCGACCTGTTGCTGGAAGTGCTGGGGAGAGACCATAACGCCCCTGCCCCATAACGGTTGTTCCGTTTTCATTGGCTTCCTGCCTTAGCTTATGATTTCGCTTTCGGCATCTGGGAGACCAGCGACAGGTTGACGTCCATCCCTTCCACCTGGAAGTGCGGCACGGCATAGAGCTTCACGCGGAAGAAACCCGGGTTGTCCTCGATATCCTCCACCGTCACTTTCGCGTCGCGCAGCGGGTGAGAAGCCTGCAGCTCGTCGCCCGGATCGGTCATTTCAGTCACCAGACTACGAACCCAGGTGTTCAGCTCAAGCTCCA
>Ga0308166_1000496_pt1 | contig 53185 bp, 63 predicted proteins | sample PhyCR2_2_FD_202137 | JGI IMG/M metagenome (GOLD analysis project Ga0308166, IMG submission 202137) | Phyllosphere microbial communities from UC Gill Tract Community Farm, Albany, California, United States - DLSLCC.R2 | ecosystem: Host-associated > Plants > Phyllosphere > Unclassified | place...
ACGTCATCGGCAACATCGCGCTGGGCTTCACCATCCTGTTCATGGTGCTGGCGCTGGGCGCCCTGCTCAATGCCCTGCTCGACATCTACGCCCGCACCGAACACGCCCGCACCCGCTCGATCAAGGGTTACGTGCAACTGGCGAAGATGATCCTGTACATCTTCGGCGCGATCATCATCGTCGCCACCTTGATCGACCGCTCACCGTTACTGCTGCTGTCCGGCCTGGGTGCCATGTCTGCGGTCATCCTGCTGGTCTACAAGGACACCCTGCTGTCGTTCGTCGCCAGCGTGCAATTGACCAGCAACGACATGCTGCGCGTCGGCGACTGGATCGAAATGCCCCAGGTGGGCGCCGACGGCGACGTCGTCGACATCACCCTGCACACGGTGAAGATCCAGAACTACGCGTGAGTTGAAGCCTACTTCGACGTATCGTGAGCTCCCAGCAATCTTGACAGCAACAAGCCTCCTCCAAGGGCATGCAGGCGAGGCGACCTGACCCTGCTTTCCTACCTCAAGCCTTGCAGTGCTTTCTCCTGAAGCCCTCTCCCTAAGCAAAGACTGAGAGAAGCTAGAGTGATTTTCTGAACAACATCACCGGTGGGTGTGTCCGGGCGGGCGTGGTGATCGCGACGTGGGTTATTCATCCCGGAGCAAGCAACATATCTATCCAGCTCTCGGTTCAACATCACCCTCGCGATTACTGACGAGGAGTGGAGAGAGGATGGTGGATGGATTATAGGGTTTCGGTGGATGCATACGTTCAGCCTCTTATCTGCAGTGACGTATCGCCTAGTCTTCTCCAGCGGCCAAGGTGAGGAGATCATCGACGCCCGCTTTCGCTTAGCCATGCCACTCAAATCTTGAATCTCCTCAGAAGCGTCCCACACAAAGCCATTCGGTGAAGAATCGACCGCATGCTTCCTGCTCCATCTTCTCAGGTGGAATGTACGTCCACCTACTGACCAGCACGAACACGATATGGCAAGAGCAGACTCCTCCGGATAGGTGATCATGTCCCCCACCCTAGCGCCTGCCGGCGACCAATGTAGTCCTGCGTGATTGTTGTACTCGAACCTTGAAGATAGAGGCCGGTTCCGCTGCCTACTGAGTTCCAACTTGGCACTGGTGAAATGATCAAGGTGCCGGGTGCTGCATATAGCTTAAGTGCCCTGGTAGCCGCCGAGCTGAGACTGCTGATGCCCCCAGCAAAGCATCATGCCGAACCCTCCCACCATATCGCCGAATGATCATTCACGCTGAAGATAGTCAGGTCGCCCCGGCCTTGTTGGGGCGCAGTTTAAGGCTTCTATGCCACTACCAAAGCGCATCAGCTCAGTAGCCAGCGCCTTCCTCTGGGTGTTGAAAGTGGGTGTTAACAGTGCGTCTAGTAGTCCGCCTGGGCTAGGCGCAGATCCAAAGATCTCAGGCCGCACATCGACATAAGTGGCGCCAGAGAAGCCAGTAACCCTGCTGAACCACCCCTCTCCAACTCTAAAGCTGCAGCCCGCGTGTCCGATAAGCCTTAGTCCAGCTCCCACCGAGGCGACAGCTCCTACTTACAGGACTATTCCGTCGCTGCCGACACCCTTAATCAGCTAGCCCACACGTGCTTAAGGTTGATGCCGAGCCCGCCGTGCGGGGCGAAGGAGTGATCAAAAAAGTCCATAGCCAATTTTTTCGACCATTCATCACTTTTTCTCACCAATTTATAGAACTATGTCAATTCACAAATAAACAGCGTTTTGACAGCAGCCCGGGCAATTCTCGGTAATTATTTTGAGCAGACCAAAAGTTGCGACAACCCATCTAATACACCGCTTGGCAAGCACACCGGGCAGACTTGGCCGCATCCTACAGGCCCAATATTGAATTAATTGACATACATCAAAAATAGCGCCAAACCGCAAAGTTACAATAACAAGAAAGGAAACCGATAAAACATCAATTCTGGAGAACTAAAAATCGAAACCCCATGCAGTACGCGGCTTCTAGCCGGACACTCCTCCTCAACCTCGCTAAAAAAGCCCATAACACAAACAAAAAGCTAACAACAATATTAGTCAAATTAAAAAACCAACCTTGAGCGTTCGACAAAACCACCCCTTGCAAAACTTTCAACACTAGATATTCTGCCCACCCACTGAAACGGGGAGCCGGAACATTGACTCTGACTCCCCTCCCGAAGTCTTCCCCGAAATAACAACATGTACATAACTGTAGAATTGAAAGGCCTCACCCCTTTCACCAAAAGCGACAAAGTACAAATAGAGGCGATGGTGTCTGTCCCAACTGAGCCTCCCTTGGTTTACCCGATCTCGTACCAAAACGAAGATTACATTCAAGGGATGAAGATCATTCTTCAGCCTGACGGAACGCCTTGGATAGAAGGAAACCTCTATCTTTTTTGGCGGGCCAAGCAGTACCCCAAACTCTCTGCGGAAACTTTAGGCGCTGAGGCTGCCAACCTAGCAGAGTTCAAAAATGTAATGCTCGATCACAATCTAGATCACCTAGATTTTAGGGGAAGGGAGTTTGAAAGACCGACATACCGGTTCAAAGCACATTTCAAGTTGGCTGTCGCACGGAGCGAGAGGGGTGTCGAGGGCGTAAACAACAAGATACGCGCCGTCATTCGATATTATCGATGGCGGATGAGGTATCGAAACTTCGCGCCTGCGAAGCCGCCATGGAAAGAGAAAATCGCTCACATATCACGCCTTGACAGACACGGATTTACAAGAACACGAGAGGTGATCACCACAGACTTAACCTTTCCAAAAAACAAAGATGAGTCGAGCGATTTCATTTATGACGGCGGAAAGCTTCGTCCACTCCATAAATTTGAGCAAGACGCGGTGATCAAAGCACTTATCCTCGTGAGCAATATTGAAATGCTGCTCCTGTTTATCCTAGCGCTTTTTTCAGGCATGAGAATACAAACGGCGCTAACAATCCGAGTCGGTAACGTTATTGAGGCATCTGCAGATGATACTGGCACCTATCCGATCAGTGCAGGCGAGGGCTCTCTAATAGACACAAAGTATGGAAAGAAACAGAGTATCCATGTTCCTGGCTGGGTGCATCATCGGCTTTTCACCTACCTCCAATCCGACCGCTACCAGAGCCGCAGATCCAGAGCGTTGCAAAGAGATGAGTCTGAGCAGTATGTTTTTCTGAGTAGAACTGGAAAGCCAATGTATATAAGTCACCTAGATAAAGACAAATACAAGGGCCACGAAAAAGGTTCTGCGGTACGAAAATTTATCAGAGACACACTGATTCCACGGCTGAAAGCAGACGACCACCATTTCACATTCAGTTTTCACGACCTAAGGGCTTCATTCGGTATGAATTTGGTAGATGAACGCAGAGAGCTCCTTGGCCAAGGAAAAATCGGCTACCTGGAACTTATCGACTACGTTGCTAAGCGCCTGCACCACTCAAGCCGTAAAACGACTATGAGTTACTTGGACTACCGGCGCGTCAATGAAATGGTGCACAAAGCTGACAGTGATTATCAAATGCACATCATGGGCCTCGTAGAGAACTGAAATGGAAGACAGGCAATATTGCGAAATTCGCCTGGACGACAACGTTAACCACGCCGAACTTCTTACTAACGTTCATAACGTACTGGCAAGAAACCCAATCGAATCCATTTTAGTGCGGTTCAACCATCGCCACGCCTTTGATTTTGGGGCTATTTGCTTCGGCGAACGTTCTGGGGGAAGAGCAAGAAGGGAGGTCAATGTAATGACTCACCTGCCAAAGCGGCTAGTGAGGCTGAGAAACTTGGCAAGTCATATCATGACGATAAGCCTCACTACAGTAGCTCTTAGCTCAGGTTACTCCGCAGTCGCGGATTGGGTGCTTATGGTTAAGTGGTGCGAAGAAAACGGATTAGACGATTTTCTTGATGATTCAGAATCATACCACGAAGCATTGGTGGCGTTTAGTGAGCACCTGAACACTGACAACAGAGCATACGTGACGCGTAGGCGTATGCAAACTGTATGCAAAACGTGCGGTGAGAAAATGTTTCCGGAGGAGAACTTACTCTTTGCACGAATACCTTTGATTGAACGCCCCTTAGGCAAAACCAAGAAGATAATAGAACCCCCTAGTCCAGACTCAGTGAAATATTACCTGCAGACATGCGAACCTCTCTTCACTGGACTCACGGATTTCTTGATCAAAGAGGAGGCAATGCCATGCAAATTGAAGGTGAAGGATGGCTACGCATGGATACTACCAGACGACCAATATCCACTCATAACTGACAAAATACTTATCAAAGGTGGCGAGAAGACTGCTGGGTCTCGATACTTTGACTATGGCCAGGCCCGCTTGAGAACTTTTGAAGAGTTCCAAATCAGATCCACTTCAAAAAGCCCCAAAGACTATTACATTGCAAAAAAACAATATGAATCCAGACTCAAGCTCGCCAATTCGTGCAAGGACATCAAGTATCGGGTATCGCTGGCAAGGATTGCTCACGACAGCTTTGTCTCGATGTTCGTCGCAGCGACAGCCATCAATGAGTCTCCCCTGCGCGAAATCCCTTGGGATTCAAACTTTGAAATTAACAACACTGAACAAATTGGATTCAAGTCTATCAAATTCCGAGCCAACAACAAGGAAGTTATTGTTCGCGTAAAGGCTAGCTTCATCAAGCACTTTCGCAAATACGTCACCCTTAGGAATTACTTGTGCCAAGGGTCTGACCACCCCTATCTCTTTATAGGATTTGATGGCAACAACCTGTCCAATTACAGAACTCTCGACACCAACATTCTCAGGCGCCTTTATGATCGCATACGTAGGCTGGTTGACCCTGATGTACCTTGCCTTAGTTACCAAAGCTTCCGAAACTACAAAGACAGTTATGTGGCTAAGAACCATGGTCACGAAGCCTCTCGGATTCTGCTAGGCCACAGTGCACGGACGCAGAGGGCCAGCTACCTAAAAGCCAATGAGCAAAGCGCGGTCGACCAGATTGGAAAGTTCCATGCCGTGGTCAACGAGTTCTTTGGAATCCCACACCCATTTGCCAGCCCAGTTGGTGGATGCGTGAGTGAAGGTTCGCCATTGAAAGGTGAGACCTCGCATATCACTGCTGCACCGGACTGCAAGAACCAAGTGGGTTGTTTGAATTGCGTACATCACAAGGTTCACGCGAACCGCGAGGATGCCTGGAAGCTGCTCAGCTTAGAATTTGTGACCAAAGAAATGATCCACTCAAGCGCTAGCCTGGAACATTTTAATTTGATCCACGGCCCGACTTTAGACCAGATCCAAGGACTCTTAAAAGAAATGCTGGCCGTCAACCCATCACTTAGCGAAACGCTCACGGAGCTGCGATCCGAAGTTTACAAAAACAATACACTGACCGACTACTGGCAGCGACACCTAGAACGACTCGTCCAATTAAAGGTAATTGCATGAACAGACTCACAGGCAGCTCCGAATCCTATGTCCCCGACATTGATAGCCTTGTCGAGAATACCGAGGGCCTTACAGAGAACATTGAGAGTCGTGCATGCAACGCAATTCTCCCGCATGCTGACCACAGCAAACCAACTGCCAACGTGGCTTATGTCGGAATGAATTTAGACAATCTGAGTGATACCTGCATCATCAGCCACAGTCGAACTGGGCTAGCGATCCTATTGGCAGACATCTACTGGGACTTCCCGCAATTGGCGCTTGTGCCAACAGATTCAACCTCATTAAATTTTGAACGCTATAGATCAAAGGGAAAATTCAACGCCTCCAATATCTTAACCTCGCAAATTCTTTTGGCGACAAATATCTTCTCACTTGGTCATCGAGGATCGCCGTTGAGGATCTCAACTATCACTAATAACTTTAAAGCGCTTGGCACCTTAACTAAATGTGCCGACCAAAAACACATTACGATTCAGGAGATGATTTCCTCACCCGTACATATGGACTTCGCAGAGGGCATCACAGCCAACAATGCGTCTCGCTTAGTAAAAATGATTGCTGATTACCATAAACTGACATCTAATTTTCTCAACTTAAACCCGCACGAGCTTTTCTTCGATGTTTTGCGTAAGCGAAGTGTAAAGAGGTATAACACAGAAAAGCAAACACCCGTCATTCCAAGCCGCATTCTTCATGCCCGATACCATCACTACAACAATATCGTTCTTGACTTCATCCAGTCTGGAGACATGATTAGAGCGCTTTCAAAGAAATTGGCCGAGGATCCTCTCTATGGCCGAGGCGCTAGTAAGGCTTCCAGATATGCGATGGAATTCGGCCACCGACACGCATTGGAAAAAAAGCGACCGAATTTTTCTAAAGCGATTGGCGACCACAGCTTGAATGATTTCTGTGAAAAGTACAACATCCTACAAGCTGGAAGTCTGGCACGACATATGGCACTGGTTCAACACAGCGCGAAGTGCTTAGTGCACATTTATACTCTTGTAAGAGATCACGAAGCAAAGCTTTTAGAGAACGACTGCGTTGAACAAGCAGAAGGCTGGAATTCTAAAGGCCTGTACCTGATGGGTATCTCCACCAAATTAACGGGACAAGCAAAAGACACGGCTTGGATTGCCAACGAGCTAATCGTTGAACCTATTGAATGCCTTCAGATCATTAAATCGATCATCGCCCCCTATGTCCCTGTTGGTACGAATGGCAGCGACTGCCTGCTTCTTACTCCAAGCTTTCTACCCTTCTGCAATAACGATCCCGGCGACACGATCATCATCAACAATTTCTCACGGCACGAGAAATATCTACCTCCGATCTCAATTGAAGAAGCTGACATCCTGGAACTTGAGGCAATTGATCCGCTTGCAGACTGGCGCTCGGATCCAAAATACAAGGTAGGTAAACCATGGAAAATTGCATCCCACCAATTCCGCAGGACTATGGCCGTCTTTGGAGCTCAAAGCAAGGTACTAGACATCCCTGAACTCAAACGGCTCCTGACTCATCTTACTGAGTCCATGAGCATTTACTACCAACGTGGTTGTTCAGCCGGCGGGTACAACATGAAGCTGAAAAGTCCTGAACTTGACAAAGAATTAAACAAGGTCATGAACGACGCCCAATGGATTTCATACCTCAATGACGTTCTGTACTCGACCGAAAAGCTACATGGCGGCCATGGCGAACGTGTGACAACAATGAGCAAAGCGAATGATCCTGAGAGGATTATCTACCGGCAAACTGCCGAAGAAACCATGCAGAAAGCCAAAAAAGGTCTGATCTCCTACCAACGCACCCCACTGGGTGGGTGCGCAACTAATAAGCCCTGCAACGAACGAGCTCATGGCAATTTCACAAACTGCTTCGGATGCGCCAGTTCCGTGCTCAAGGCAAGTAACATCAAATCAGTCATTGAGCACGCCCAGATTGATCTCATGGATCTTGATCCAAAATCCTTTGAGTACAGGATGGAGCAACGCAACATCCAAGACTACGAATTCATCCTCAACCACTTGAACTAAGCGTACTTATGAATAGCAACATCAAAGGCACAGGCCTGCAAGAACTTGTCGATGCCCTACTCCGCTTGGTCAACAACACTCCGGAGCGAGTCCCGAAAGGCACCAAGATCTCACGGCGCACTGTCGCCCTTGAGGCCGGCAAAGATCCAAGCCTGATCAAGAGTGATCGTGATATCTATGAGCATTTGATTACGGACATTGAACATTACGCCGCCCTTCAGAAGGAGAAGAGCGCCAAGAAGAACGGACAAGTTGCCGAGTTCAAAGCTCGTGTCGCCAAGCTTCGTAGTCAAGCGGAACGCTTTGAGGATCTTTGGAAAGCCGCCCTAGCCCGTGAACTGTTCCTTCTCGAACAGCTTGATGAGTACGAGCAGCGATGGAAAAAGTACACAAACGTTGTTGATTTCGTACCTAACGGCTCGCCTGCCAACCACTAATAAACTATTGTACAAATGGAGATCCCAAATGAAAGACCATAAGACATCCAACATTGCATCTGAAATCATTGAGAAAATGCTTTTACACACTCACAGCATGCAGAAAATGACTGAGTGTAATTCAAAAACCCCAATGGGAGGATGTGGCAACTCCAATCTGCCCCCAGAAGTCTTCCAAGAGGGCAGCCGACGCCTCGACGTTATTGGAGAACTGCCAATGCGCGTTCCAGTACATCCAAAAGACCTCATCCGCAACAGTAGCCTGAAGAAGCTCGCCAAGAATCTGCAGAAGCAGTGGTGTGGCCCAAGCCCACTCACCCACACATCAGCCCTGGAGCTTCTTGCTCAGGGACTTGGTTACAAGGACTACAAGGATCTGGCAGTTTCAACGAGTGAGCAGATGCCAGCAGGTACCTTCCCAAGCCAGTCTGCGGTGAAGCAGGCACTGATGCTCGCCATCAAAAAAGCGATGACACCCAGCGAGTGGTTTGCCTCAGACCAGGCGGCACTGGCGCAGATGATTGAGTCGCTGCACCTTAACGCTCTTTCAGCATTCAAGATGCCGAAAAAGATTCATCAACCGCCACGTCATGGTGAACAGTCCACTGGGTCGAATATGTCCGCTTTGAGAACTCAGATGGCGAAGTTTGCACGGAAGCTCTCCTCCCACTTATCAGAGGAAGAACTTGAGTCTCTCAGTCGGGCCGTTGAGACCACGGAGAGCCTGCGAGATCAGGCACTGATGAGCTGCATGATGGCCGGCCTTCGAAAAGGGGAATACCTAAGCGCTAGGCCCAGCGACTTTTCTGGAAATGATGAACGCATCCTCTTTGTGTCTCGGGGCCCCAAAAAAGCGCGAATCACATTGCCTCGCAAATACTGGACACCCATCAGCCGCTTCATCATCACCGCGAATCTGTCGGGAAACGCCCTTCTGTTCCAATCCAAAAGGAGCCCAGAAATTCCTATGTCGCCTTCGGCGCTTAAAAAACTATGCGAGGCTTGGGCACACAAAGCTGGCATTGATCCTGCCAAAGTCAGTCCACTCACGATTCGCATGTCCTTAAAGTTGAACGCGGCTATGCAGATGGCCACTGTGAGTAGTCCGCTCCCAATCGTGGCAAAACAAATGGGCCACTGGCCAACGGAGTCGATGACGAAGTATTACCTGAGTAGCGGCTTGGACTCCAAACCCAGCGATTGAGACGAGACGTTCAGGGTGGGAGTGACGGTGACCAAGACGGCAATTTTTGACGCGCTCGGGACGGTTGTGCGGATAGGTCGAAGAACGAACCCATACCGCCAATTGCTGCGGGAAGGCATCAAGCAAGGCCGGCGCTCTTACCCTGGTGATGCACACGTCATCATGACGCTGAACTTGAAGCTGCATGAGCTCGCCGAGCACGTCGGCGTCCTGCTTTCAGAATCTCGGCGAGTCGAGACGGAGTGCGCTCTGCAGGCCGAGCTCAAATCCATCGAGGCATACCCCGATGCAATTGAGGCGGTCGCTAGACTCCGGGAGCCTGGCGTCGCTCTCGGTATCAGCTGCAACCCTGCCAAGCCCTATGGGGCGGCGGTGGAGCAGCTTTTCCCGAGCATAAATACCCAAGCATTTAGCTTCGAGATCGGCGCTGCCAAACCCGATCCTCGTATTTACCAGGCCTTACTGGAGAGGCTTGATCCCAGGTCAGGAAGGCCTGTCAGAGCAGATGCACCTGAAGTTTGGATTGTAGGTACTAAGCGCGGTGTGATCGGGATGGTGCCCGAGCCCGTGCGCTGGTAACGCCAACTGTTTTGAACCTGGCCCGTCGACGCTCGCCGTTGTCCTAACCCTGCCGGACTTTCATCCTTACGCCAGCGCGCTCAGCTTGCTGGTTGCGATGAGCCTTCAACCTGGACTGCAGAAAAAATCTTCCGCACCAGCTCAAGATTTTCCAAAACCAACCGTTTGTCATAGGTATGTACTCCCTTTGAGCGAACCGCTTTGATGCCACCAACCGATGACTACGCACAGCGTTTGAGTGCCGCCATTTCGTTTCCCAACACGATCCTGGGCGACCGCCAGCACGGTGCCTGGCAGCGTCTGATCAGCGTCATCAAGTCTTCAGAAACCCTTTCTGCATTTGATAAAGCAGCAGCTTATGTAGAGGGCTACGCACATGCTTTGGTCGATAGCGACCAGATCGAGATTTCCATCGAACGAGACTTGTTGATCATCGAAACAGTCGACGCCTGGCGATGCGCCCGTAACGACTTCAGCTCGTCCACCTCTTTGTAACCCCCAGTGAAAAACATGACCTCCATTTTCCAGCGCTATGCCGACGACGAAGCTCAAGACCTGCACATCCAAATGCCGCAACGTTTTCTTCCCACAACCCCCAGCCATTACCCTATCGAGGTTTTGTTGGGTCACTGGGAAAAGTGTCTGGTAGACCCGTCCTCCGCTCGCGATAGATTTCCATGGGCTGAGCGGTTTGCGATGGGCATGCCAATACCCAAGTGGGCGCGCGGCGTGAAGTGGAACGTTGGTCAGCAGGCTCGTTTCATTACCTTTGTGTGGTCAGGGGGAGACCTGGGAAGCTACCTTACAAACGACTGGTCGGAGCCGGCGAGCACTGACAGGGCATTGGCGGAGAACAGCGAGATTCTCATTGATGGCCAGCAACGGCTTAACAGCCTTGAAGAGTATTTCCTTGATCGTCTTGTGGTGCCAGATGCACAGGGCCAGCCAAGGGTCTGGTCTGAACTCGGCAATGTCGAACGGAAGCGGTTTTTGTCGACTATCTTTACCCATGTCAGGGTCTCGTCTGGTGACGAGGTGGCATTGCGCAGAACATACGATCTTTGCGCGCTGGCCGTAGTGCCTCGGTCATTTGATCAACCAGCTGTTCGGTAACATTTGCGTTGCTAGTAGTCGGGCGGCCCCCTTCGGGGCCGGCTGTCGTGAACCGAGCCCCGCTACGACGGGTCTCGGCCCTGCGGGCTACCATCCTTCCGCTCTCCGACCATCATGGTCTGCGCGCTCCGCTTGCAGAGCGATCCGACTCACCTTCTGGCTTGGACATTGGCTACCGCTCCCACATACTGCTGAGCATCCGATCAAAGATGAGGCCGGGCAAATGGGTTGGCTATGTTGGAAAGACAAACGCCCCGTGTGGATTCAGGCGGAAGAGCGGGAATTCATTAAAGCTGCGAACCGCCTAAAAACGCTTCAGGTAACGCCTCGCGGTGGAATGCGCATTGACCCCGAGGAACTCCGGGATCATATCCTTGCAGCCCGTGAGTTATACAAAGACCTGGTTCAGAAGTAACGGCAGCGTGTAAGCAACCTGCTTGCAACCACAGCCCATTCGCACGGGTTCAGAAATTTAAACATGGTGCTCAATGGAGGTCTATTCACTGACTCCATGGCCTCCAGTTCGGTGGTTCTCAATGATACCGATTGAGGTGCTGAGCTCATCCTGCATGCGCTCAAAGACTCCATCTAGGGTCGGGTAGGCATTTGACTCCCTGAGTGTGCTCACCAACTGCAGAAGCTCTCTGCCCTGCGCCAAGGGCATTTGAATGTCGCAATAGACAGTGTCTTCATCGTCAGTCATGCCCATCTGATTTCTCCACTCAATCTAGTCGGCTCTGCGCTCCACTACTGCGATAGTTGTGCGTGCCCTAAAGGGAAAGGCTCTCGTAATCCTTGGCTCTGGCAAATCAGCGCTTCTTACTCAACATTCTCATCAATCTCCGGCTTACCCAACGCGAGACAGCAGAGGAGCTTGGTGTCTCTAAATCTACGGTTTCTCGAGCATGGTGAGGCTTCATCACCGCGCCCACGAATGTGAGCCAGTGCCGCCAGAACCCTATCCGCGTCTGGCCAGTTCAGATGTGTGCTCGTCCAGATGGCAAATCTCAATATTCCATTTTCTGAGAAATTTCTCCCAGTCAGTCGCATATGGCCCTTCAACCACGCGAGTCGACCCAGCGCTCGCGCACCGAAAACGCTCACGCCACAGTTGCGGAATCTCCGCATCTCGAACAATCCAGATCCTGGTTGGTAGCTCCTCTTCGGGGACGGAATTGGCAACCTCATCGATGCTTAATGCTCGACCAGACAAATGCGAGTTGTCGCTGTCCTGGGCATCAATGTCATCAAGAACCGCCAAGGTAATTTCTGCCATAGAGTCTCCCGGCGCGAAGCGGGCTAGCGCCCAGAGTGCTTTTCTCCTCGCCATCTCGCGCTGATAAATGTTGTTGGCGGCCATTACTGCCGTTCCTTGATCTGTGGTTCGGGACTGAAGAGTTCGCGGTAGAGCGTGGCGAGCAATCGCGTATCTAGCACCGTACCCACTCATACCTGGAAATCGTCAGCCCGACCCGTGGCCAACGGGTGACCATCGTAGGCTTTGTCAGCAAGATCGAGGAGCCTCGCCCAAGCACTCTTGTTGATAGCTTTGATGTCCGCGCAGGCATTGACGTAGCCGACTGCGGATGCAAAGCGAAAAATTGCGTCTGGGGCAGTTGCTGCTGAGCTAATGGAATCTATTCGGATTAAGGCGCGAGTCATCGCGAACTCGGTGCTTCCAAGCGTTTCAATCGTGTCCATAGCGCTGCCCTCCTGGAAGTTCGAGACATTGATCATAGCGCTCATTGAGAAGTGATGTGCCTACGCTCGACCCAGATTGATCTACTGCTACCATTGCGCGAAAGAGGGCTGGACAAACGCCGATGATTGAAGCCGACGGAAGTAGTGGGCCTTTACCTTCGCTCACCGCCAGGGATGTGAGCCAGGTATTTCGGGAGGTTACTTTCGGACGCCGCTTGATGGCCAAGGTAGGTAAGCAGACGTGGGACGAGGTCTACGCTTGCCACTTTGTTGTGGATGTCGAAGGATGGCGTGTCACGCTGTACAACGACTGTGATGAGCTCGATTACAGTGAGGAGTGCATTAGCTCGGATGGTCGGCGCTGGTGCTTTGATCCTGGTGATCGATTCGGAACAGACCCTGTGGCGCTGCTGAGTACTTGGGAGCACCTGACACTTGAGCGGCTGCTGAAAGCGTTGTGAGATGGCCCGGCTCGGTGCGTGCCCATCCGGGACGGCTGTCGTGAACCGAGCCTCGCCGTGCCTACGAGTCTTGGCCCTTCGGGCTTCCATCCTCACGCCTAGCGCGCTCCGCTTGCTAGGGATATCCCGCGTAGCCATTTCCCCCTGAATCCCCGCTCATCTCTGCACCACTAAGTTCTGGTAACGATTGCCTGTTGGCCATAGGATCCATGGTAGCCGGTGGTCTCAGCGGAAAACCGGTTTACTTGACCACCGGCAGAATGGCAGCGAACTATCCACGTATAAGTGAGCCGTTGCCCGGCGCCACATCCTCTTAAAGCATGCTGCTCAACATAGCTTCCAAGCTTGCTCCGTCAGCGGCCTCAAAGACACCACCTTCCCCCCACCCACCGATGAAATGGAGGCACGGTGTTCACGCTGCCTAGATATTCCAGAGTGGCTGTCATGAAGGCCTTGGCTTCGGGAACAGCCCTATGAGCGTGACGACTGGGTAGAAGCGATAGATCTCGTTCGCGGCAGAGCGCCCTACGAAGCTTTCTACCGGCAGCACCTCGAACGACGGCTCTATACCTGATGCTTCGCATAGCGCTTCCAACCAAAATCCGTCCTGTGGAGAATCTGAGCAGAGATTGATGCTGGCGAATCGACTTTTCAACTCGGCGAGGATGACATCAGGCCCATACCTATCCTGTAAGGTCGCCTGAGGTATGCCTGCATGTCTTGGGCGTCGAACGATCAGTGAGTTCAGTAATAAGCGAGGCGGATTAACGCTTAGAATTCTCCGTCGGCGGACACTACTGCGACCCCGATAGGGTGACTATCAGGAGCGATTCCAGATGCTTAACAATCTATACATCCATTGGTGCAGCTCCATTTTGTCTACCAGGCCTTCTCTCTGTGTCGTATCAAGGTAAGAACGCTCCAACGGTGCTTCTCAACTGGCATGAAATATCCCATACGAGGCTACAACTCGCCTATTGACTTGCCATGATGCCGTTATGCTACCTTTGCATCTGAGGCCTACAGGCAGATTTTTTACCACGGATCGTGGTATGTGAACCTATCGTGTCGGACATTGCTCCTATGCGACTCACAATGGACGCGGGATGGAATCTCCTGACGGACGCGTATGAGTGCCTGTAGGCCGCTTTACTCAAGGATGGGTCATGCCAACTTTAAAAAAACTAAAAAGCTTGACTTCGCTGCATGACCTAGCAGCTATGCTCAACTATACACCGACTGCCCTTTCGTATCTTGTGTACAAAAGAACGGGGAAATATACCAGCTTTCAGATACCTAAAAGCAATGGTAGTCCTCGCGAGATTTTAGCTCCATGTGACGAGCTCAAGGCATTGCAGCGCAAGGTGAAATCACTACTTGACGATTGCTTAGATAGTATAGAGAAATCCAAGCCGTTGATTGGATCTCTTTCTCATGGCTTTAAGTCTGGCCATTCAATAATATCAAATGCAGAGCCGCACACTAAGCGACTCTACGTTTTCAATGTCGACATCAAAGGTTTTTTCGATGCGATACACATGGGGCGTGTCCGTGGATTCTTGATAACAAATAGAGACTTTTCTCTAAACCCCAAGATAGCCACAGTTCTGGCTCAAATAATCTGTCATGACGACAAGCTTCCTCAAGGAAGTCCCACATCCCCTGTAGCCTCAAACCTGATTGGACATTTAATCGATATACGCCTCGTGCAACTTGCCAAGCGAAACGGTTGTACATATTCACGTTACGCTGACGACATAACTTTCTCAACTAATAAAAGTGAGTTCCCTGCGCCCATTGCCTACAGAATGGACGATACTCATAGCTGGATACCAGGGGATAGCCTACTTAAGATAATTCATAGGTGTGGGTTTGAATTAAATCACGATAAAACTCGTATGCAATATGCTAGGGAGCGGCAGTCCGTAACAGGTCTTACGGTAAATAAAACATCAAGTGCCCCAGCTGAATTTAGACGTACCATTCGAGCAATGACACATAAGTTATTTATGGATGGTGACTACTTCATACCCGATGAACCTAAGCATCGATCTTCATCGCGAGTTGAGCTCAATTACACCCAGCTTAATCGGCTCGAGGGGATGCACAGCTATCTGCACATGATCAGCAGGTTCCACAGACAAAAAATTGTTGACAATACAGTACGGCGACCTGAAGACATTCCATTGACAGCAATGGAAAAAATGCATGGGGATTTTTTATTTTATAAATATTTCTATGCTTCAGGGCTTCCAACAATTGTTTGTGAAGGCAAGACCGACAATGTGTACCTTACATGTGCGATAAAATCACTTCATGCTAAGTATTCTCGACTAGCCAAGCCGGATAGTAAAGGAGTTATGCGCCTGAGGATTAGGTTCCTAAATTACTCTAATCTTACACATAGGGTTATGGGTCTCAACGGCGGAAGCGCAGATCTCGGACACTTAATCCGAAGATATGCAAAGCAGTGCGCTCGATATAAAGGGCACCCGCCGCTAAAGCCAACCATTATAGTAGTAGACAATGATAGTGGCTCGCAACCAATCTTTCAGGCCATTAGAGATACCACTGGGGATAGGTATTTGACTCCAAGTGGAAAGGGCAAGAACTTCGACAAGAGCAAGACAGTTTATTACATTGCACAAAATTTATATGTTGTATTAACGCCTTTAATCAAGGGTGGCGACTCAATGATGGAAAATTTTTTTCCTCCCGCAGTATTGAATACCATTTATAACGGAAAGAAATTTGAGGTCGTGCACAAGGGGCCGAAAGGTTCAACATACAGCAAGCATCAATTTGCCCAATACGTTGTTAAACCAAATCAAAATAAAATAGTTTTTTCCAGGTTTTCTTCAATCTTGAAATCAATAAATTCAGCAATCAAAGATTACCCGCTTATCAAAATAACCCCTTAACTAACACTTTCCTCTACTATACTCACGAATAGCCGATGCCTAAATTGCGCTATTTCAATCTGCATTTTGGGTCAGCGTATCGAGGGGCCCCGTTGATATTGCCCGCGACATCCTTAGAGCCTCGCTGGCGTATCCATAGGGATACCTCGCCCTGGTAGCTTGGAGAGCTGTCTTATTGGTGTCAAACTTGGCTATCAACAGAATCATAAGCTGTGATTATGTCATGGCAGGGGATTCTGAGTATTGGCCGGAAAACTCAGTATGGTCGACTTCAACGCAGTCCGGTGGAGTGATCCCAGCAGCGGTAGGTTTGCCCGGTCATCAGCAGTACACAGTCCAAAGCTGATCTACCCTAGTCGTGTAGCTCTAGCTCATTATCTCCCGCCGCATCCCCTGATCCAGATCCGCCGGTACACTGGCCAACCTCACGGTGCCACGTCCCCACCCGCTATTTATAGCGTCCAAGACCCCCATAACCTTCTCGGTAGCCACTGGCAGTGAAGCAGCGAACAAGTCATCGGTGTACTCGTCTTTCTGGCAGAGGCCAAGCAGCGGCACCTCCGCTTTGCTGTACTTGAAGCCCTCGCGGAACACATGGCCTACTGCTTCAACAGCGGCTTTTGTCATCAATCGAACGTCATCAGTTGGGTACCAGTACCAATGAGATTAACGTTGTGCTTTGATTGAGCTGACTGAACTCGCACTCCAGGAACAGCTTCATCGTCATTCTCTAGCACCGCCCGCGCTCATACCTGGAAGTCGTCAGATCGGCCTGTGGCAAAAGGGTGAGCATCGTAGGCTTTGTCAGCAAGATCAAGCAGCCTGGCCCACGCATTCTCGCTGATCGCTTTGATGTCTGCGCATGCATTGACGTAGCCCACAGCGGAAGCAAAGCGAAAAATAGCGTCTGGGGCGGTCGCTGCTGCGCTAATGGAATCTATGCGGATCAAGGCGCGAGTCATCGCGAACTCGGTGCTTCCAAGTGTTTCTAGCGTATCCATTGACGCTCTCCTTGCTGATGGGGTGGTATGGATCATAGCGTTCATTACGAGCAATGGTGAAGGCTCGACCCGGCTGAAGGTGTGGATGATAGAGGCTCATGGGCAACAGATAGAGTGCCCTCGGTGCTGCCGCTCTGCGGTAAACTCTATGACTTCAGTCAAAGGATTAGCAAGACATGGAGCCATGTGTGTTTCAACCAGGCGACACCGCGATCTGGATACCCGTAGGTCGATATTCGGATGCGCAAGGCTGGTGTTTTCTGCCATGGAAAGGGATTAATAATTCGTATCGGTGGGGCTACAAAGCTCGCTCAGAGCTCAGTGATTACTTCTCGGCTCTCATCGGGATCCAGACTGCATTCGTAGCCGACGAGTCTGAACCCTTCGAAATCACACGAAATAAAAAGAGAGTAATTCAGTCCCAGTGCAAGGCTCGATGGAGGGACGGATCATCTCTTCCTTCACTGCTAGGCCCTAGGCAAGGCTGGATCAAAATCCATGTAGACGAGCTGGAGACGATCACCGAACGGGAAATCAGAGAAAGGCTTCACCACCCTCCTGCTGACTTGGTACCAACCAGCTCCAAAGCCATATTTAGTGAGCGTGTTACTCGGGTTCGCGATTTTCAGACCCAGTTCAGTCTGGATGTTTCAGCATTGTGGAACGGTCGGTGCGCCCTCACCGGTTCATCACTAGCGCTCGAAGCCGCACATCTCAAACCGGTCGCGGATTGCGATCCTGATGACCCGGCACTTACGGATCCCTACAACGGCATTCTTCTGACCGCCTCCTTGCATAGACTGATGGATGCAGACGTTTTCGGTTTCGACTCCCGTGGCAGCGTGGTGGTCGACCCCGACGTAAACGACGCCGAGAAAAGGATTCATAATCTGAATGGCGATGTGAAAGTCAGATTCCACGAAAACGCGGTCGAATACCTTCGTTACCGTTTGAAACGCCAGAAGTCATTCTAGGAGATGATTTTTATGACTCGTTGTCGTGGGATGCAAGTGCAGAAGACGTCATTCTCTTCGACGAAACCGCTCATCTGAGGGTAGTCATCTTACTGGGCCTTCCTAGCTCGATTTCTGGTGCTTGCAGCGCTCTGAGCGGTAACAGACTTCATCCCAGCAGCGCTCCCTTTTTTTGCGCCATGTGAATGGCCTGCCGCAAGCAGCACAGTCTTTGACGGGTAGTTCGCTTTTCTTCATTGAGCGCTCCAGCGATCTATACGCTACGTCTTCTGGAGCAGCTACGTATCTATCTCGTGGTTGGGGCCAGCTAAAGGTAGCTCGCGGGTTGTATGCTAGGCCGACGACTCGTAATCAGGACTATATGCATAACAGCAGGTAATGTCCTAGACAGCCCTTCAGGCACGCTCACTGCCAGGGAGGTATGCCAGGTACTTCGGGAAGTCGTCTTCGAGCGCCGGACGATGCTCGAGGTCGGTACCCAGACCTGGGACGAAGTCTACGCATGCCATTTCATCGTCGATGTCGAGGGGTGGCGTATCACTCTGTACAACGATTGTGATGAGCTTGATTACTGTGAAGAATGCGTTAGTCCGGATGGTAGGCGCTGGTGCTTTGATCCTGGAGATCGGTCTGGAACAGACCCGTTGGCATTGATGAGCACTTGGGAGCACCAAACGCTCGAACGGCGGCTGAAAGCGTTGTGAGATGGCTTCTGGGCTGTGCGTGCCCTTCCAGGGACGGCTGTCGTGAACCTAGCCACCGGCGATCCTCGCCATCGTCTCGGCCCTGTCGGGCTTCCATCCTCACGTCTAGCGCGCTCCGCTTGCCAGTGATATTCCGCATAGCCATTGCCCTCCCCTGAGACCCGGCGCGTCTCCGTACCACCTCGGCTCTAGTGACGATTGCCTGTTGGCCATAGAATCCATGGTGGCTGGTGGCCGTAGCGGAAAACCGGTTCCCTTCATCCCCGGGAGAATGTCAGCGAACCATCCACGTAGTAAATGAGCTATCGCCCGGCGGCATATCCTGTTAAAGCATGCTGCCCAACATAGCTTCCAAGCTTGCGCCATCAGCGGCTTCAAAGACACCACCGTCCCCAAACAGTACCTGAATGTTGGCCTGGGCGAAGAACTTCGCTGATTCGAATTCGGATGCGGTGTTTGCAGGAAGCACCAGGAAAAGCTTCGTGTCCCCGCCACCAAAGCGGTGCTGGTAGTACGCAAGCTGCCCAAAGGCAGTGTAGAGCTGAGCCGACATAGAGGCGCTGGTCTTGACCTCAAAAATTGCTTTGGCCTTATCGGAGCTCCTATCTACTAGGGCCAAGTCGACACGATGCTTACCAACCTTAAGAGTTGGATGATCTTGAACAAGCTCATCAAGCTTGCGCTGAAGAGCGTTGCAAAGCGGGCCATGAAGATACTGGTACTCGCATTTTTCATGCCCTGGTGTGAACGAATTGCTACCCTCGAACTCCTCTTGCTCCCGCCATTTATCATTCGGTCGGCGTTCGTGCTCGATGGCGTCATTGGAATCTGCAACGCCGCTTCCTTGCCCCGCGTTCCTCTGCTCTTTGAGCTGCCTCACTTTGAACAGGAACTCGGCTATATCATTGGCGATGGTAGGGGAGCCCGTGGAGGAAGCGGCAATCACCTCTGCCGCCCTACCATCGTCATCAACCTGTATCAGCCAACTCTTGAAATGCTCGAAAGCGTCCGCGCGAGGAACCCTGCCACGAAAAGCCGTGAAGGTTCCACGATGGCAGATGAGAGGTTCGTCGCCAGAATCGGCTACCAACACCCCCGAAACCTTGCGGTTGAGGGCATTGGGTATATTGATTTCTGCATCAGGAGATAGGGTGCCGCCCTCGAAACCCAGCTTGAACAGGTGCGCTTGTCGCCCATCCCAGGGAGGTGGAACTGCGAAAAGCATCTCTCCAAGATCGGTTACCAAAGCATAAGTGCGGCATGGGGCTCTATCTCCACTTGGAAATGCCCACTCTATCTTCCCACGGTGTTCTGCTTGGTCGATGAGAGCCTGCTGAAAGGAGCGAATGCCTCTACGAAGCCTGGTCGTCGCTGTAATGACCTGCACCACCTTGCCCCTCCATGTTGGTCTAGGATGCCATTGAGGTCAGAGCAAGACTCGATAGCAGCGAACCGTTCGATAGTAGCAATTAGACATATTATTTGGTCTAGGCAGTCGCAACCTCTCCCTACGTGCAGTCGGGAATTACGAGGAAAGACGCTACTCGTAGCGCCGAAGGTGCGTCTGTCGGCGAAATCAGGCACTCTATTGAACACAATGCAGAACTTCAAATGCTACTGGCATCTGCCTGCTGTCCTAGCAGAGTTCCTGAGGCAGATAAAGCACTTGCACGACGTAACTAGGGGAAGGCAATGGCGAAAGAAACAAGTCCACATATATCCTACGCAGCTGAACTGCAAGCGCAGCTTGAGGCATGGACAAATCCCCCGTACCTAGCCGAGCTTCGAAAGCAAATCATCGCATTCGCCAATCCACCGCATCTGGCAAGCCTACGCCAGCAGCTAGAGAAATTAGCACACCCCACGTACCTTGCCGACCTCCGAATGCAGGTCGGCGCTTTCGCGAATCCACCGCAAGTGGCCGAGATGCGAAAGCAATTGGAGGAATTGGCTAATCCTCCGTACATAGCGGAGCTTGGTGGGCAAGTGGCCACATTCGTGAATCCTCCGAACATGGCCCTCTTGCGTGACCAGCTGAATGCTTTAACAAGTCCACCCTACATCGCCGAGCTTCGTAAGCAAGTCGCTGCATTCACAAATCCGCCACATATGGACGACTTGCGGAAACAAATGGAAGCGTTAGCTAATCCACCTTTGCTCAAGCAGATGCGTGAGCAAATGGCTGTAATGGCGAAGCCATCGTATTTCACAGCAATCCAAGAGCAGTTTTCAACGTACGGTAACAACGCTCGATTCCTAGAAAACCTTTCTGCCGTGTCTGCTTCGTATTCCGAGCTAATCAGCTCATCTTCCCTAGCTAAATATTTCGCATCCGTAGGTGCAGCAGGTGCTCCTCCTGAAAGCATTATTGTGGCTGATGTTTCTGAAAGGCTAGAGATCAGAGAAGTGGCCATGGCCACAGACGTCATGGATCGAGAAATTGTCAGCGCACTTGAAACTAACAACATTGATAATCTTTCGATCTCAGCGCTCCAGCGCCTGCAATCTTTATATCTAACTTTCGTCGTTTTTTGGGACACCCTTCTTCGGCTCGTCGACACTTATTCTGCTTACTTATTACTGGCAGCACTCCTGTCGGGGGCATCGACACCCGCAGATGTTCAGAACCAAGTACAGCAGTTAACGAATCACGAGCGCGATCTGCTTGCCGACTACCGTGTTGTCAATAGAGAAGGAGCTAGGCTGCGAGCAAATCCCGGCATTTCCGCTGAAGCGTTGGTGTCCTTGCCTCTTGGCACCCCAGTAGAGGTAATGGAACAGAACAACAAAGGTTGGTTCCACGTTTCAGTAGACTACCAGGGTGCTGAAATCGAAGGATGGATCTACGTGAGTGTCACTACCCCAGTGCCGCCACCGAAGTCCTCGCGTGCACTGGCCAAGGAGCCGGGAATGAAATAACTGGGCTACAAGAATCATGGCCCCGCTAGGTGCTGCGCCTGCAGCGATATGCTCCATAGGAAATAGCGGAATATAGATCGGGAGGGTAGGGACTTGACGGATATCGCAACCTGGATTATTAGCACAGTGAATGCAGCCTTTTCCAAAGAACTGTGGAGTGCTCTGGCAGGGGCGATGATTGGGGGAATGTTCACGCTATGGGCAACGCGAGCGGCTCAGGAAAGTGAATCAATAAGAGCATCGAACGAGCGCGAATTCCAGCAGCGTCAGCTGGAAGATGACCGCATACTGGTGCTTACCAATACTGTTGCGCTGATTATGGTTGAGATAGCTACCGCTTGGGATCTCTACCAAGCAGAGTATGCGTTAGATCTCATGGGGCTTCCGGACGGAGATCCTTATCTTTGTGTGTTTCCCGTAGGCAGTAATCCTTTTCCAGTTTTTGATTCCGCACCCGCCTGTCTAACACAGTTGCCTTCCGAAACATCAAAGCAGATCGTACGATTTTATATGCGCGCAAAAGGCCTGATATCGATGATCGAAATGAACAATGCCGATACGGAGCGCGCAAGAGAATATGCCAACCTCGAACTGCAAAGCCAGCCATATCAAATACTGACAGTTAACATGTCCGAAGAGCAGCAGATCAGCGCGCTTCTTGCCAAATATGAAGATGACGCTCGAAGGATGGCATTTTTGATTGGGATGGGCACTACCGCTGACGGTTTGAAGGGACTTACGAGGGAAATAGGCAGACTGGTTCTCGATATCGAATCGCGCTTAGGCAACGGTAATGCCTAGTAATGTAATTGAAAAAGTCTCGGTCAGACACCCCCCTAAGAAAAAACCCTGGAGGCGTCTAAAGCTTTTGTTCTGCCTCATCGATGGCGTACAGGTTAGCTCGTGTCATCGTGAGCCTCGGAGGCTGTGGCCGTAGGCACTCACCATGGCATCGAACGAGCCATGCTTCAGGATCAGGTCGTTCAGGCTATCTAGTACCGGAATAAAGCAGAGGTGAACCGAGGTCTTACAACGCTTCATTGATGCAGCGTCCACTGCTTGCCAAGGGCTTTTGCGACGAGAATGGGCGAAACAGCCAACTGGTCGGTGCTAGAGAGAATACGCCACTAGCGAGATGCCGGCGTCCTCATAGGCCCGTCGATACCCTAGCCGAGATACTCCAGAGTTATCGCCATTAATGCTTGCGCGTCGAGGAGAGCTCTATGCGCGTGCCTATCAGGGAGAAGCCGATAGATTTCATTTGCCGCTGTGCGCCTACGAAGCTTTCCAAGGAAGCAACTCGAACGAGAGCTCGATGCCGGCAGCTTCGTAAAGGGTGTCCAGCCGAAAGCCATTTTGCGGAGAGTCTGAACAGAGCTTGGTGCATCTGACGATTCAATCCGGAGTCATCTGGACGAAAGCGATCAGGGATGTGATCTTAGGTATTTCTCCGAACCGTGTATGCGAAAATCGCCCGACCACCTGATCCGAGCTGCCCATGAGCAGAGGGGCTTTTCTGATTTCGAATACGCTGGCAAGCGCAAGCAGACACGCCGCGAACGCTTCCTCTCCGAGATGGATCAGGTCGTACCTTGGGCAGGTATGCTGGGCCTGAGCGAACCGTTCTACCCCAAGGCCGGCGGTGGCAGAAAGCCCTATCGTGTGGAAACGATGCTACGCATTCACTTGTTACAGAACTGGTTTTCACTGAGCGACCTGGCCATGAAGGAAGCGCTGTACGAGATCACGCCGATGCGTCAGTTCTCGCGTCACTCTGAGCGCGCCAATCCCGAAAGACACTAGGAGCATGAAGTTCCGGCATTTGGTGGAAAAGCATCAACTGGCGGCGGGGATTCTTCAGGTCATCAACGGCTACCTGCAGCACACTTTTGGATAAGACCGGTGGTTTGCCCACCAGCCCCATACCAAGCACTCAATCAGCGGTTTCAGCCAGATCGGTGATAGGCGTTTCAGCGCCATCACGCATCCCCACGACCCCAAGGTAAAGACAGATAGGAACCGTCTTACGGTAAGCCGGGCCTTGCACGTCGAATGCAAGCCATGCAGCGGACAGCCCCCACATCCACGGCCCAAGGGCATTCAGCCAAGGATTGCGCTTGACGATCTCTTTGACCAATACCTTGGCGGCCTCACGACCCACGATTTGGGCGATGATGCTGATGATGATGACTTCGATGATGCCAAGCGCTACCTTGGGGCCAAGGATCTGAAAGATGATGGGCAGGATAGCCATCTTGCCGTTGCCTTTCAGATGCTCCATGACCTTCTCAAGATCAATGTCCTCTATCCCCATATCCTTAAAAGCCTTAGCAAGCTCTTCTGGAGATTTGCTCAGAAGCTCCTTCTCCACGACCGCAGTGACAAGCTTCTCCAAGCGGGACTCAACTGAGCCACCCAGTTTGATTTTTACCTTCGACTTTTCACAAACATCAGAGATCATTTCGTTTGCGGATACGCCGCCATCGCTGTTGAAGAGCGAGCGGGCAAAATACGCAAGGTCAGACGACCCAAAGTAACGAATCTGTTTGTCTATCAGCTCTATCAACTCGTCTCTCGCGGACGAACTCTTCTCTGCTTGGGCAAGCAGTTCTTTGCGACGAGAATCGTTGGTCAGAGACGCGTAGTTCTCCAACACACCCGAAACGTAACTCAAATCTTCCTGCTTACATTTCCGTAGTATTGCTTTCATTGACCAATCATCCGTTGAGCTAAGGGGCCTGACAATCCATTGCTCTGTATCGGCCACCAGACTCAAAGCTTTAAGAGGGCGTAGACAACATAAAGTAAGCCTCTTGCCTTTCTTATACACATCATTGAGTTATGACTAAAACTGGATGCCTTCCCGTAGTCGCTGCGGAACATAACCCACTGCTGGCCCAGCTTGCTCATGCATAGCCTTATCCCGGTCAGGCCGAAATGGTGCAAGCAGTCCATGCCGAAACAGGCATCACCGTTCATCCCGACATGTTTGCAAAAGCCTTGAAGCTGGCCCAGATTTTTCGTGTCAAGGGACGGGCCAAAGGTAGTTTCCAAACTCCCGAGCTTCGTAAGTCTATGGCTACACCGAGGCACACCGACGTCAGTTGCCGGAGCAGCGCTAGCGGTAAGGGCATCGTCTTCTTACTACCTCACCTCAAAGATGATCGCCAGCACGTCGCGGGGCTTTTCAAGCGACGATGTCGAAGATGCTCTGCCCGGTCAGAGCCTATATCAGCTAAATTCCCATTGCTGGCCTCATGAAGGGCTTTGTCTGCCGCTTGGTTTTTGGGGAAGCCAGGGCAACAAGCCTCTTATCCCACGGCCTGCCTCCTAGCTGTCTGGCGCGATTCCAGACGCTTCAAGCGAACCAGCAGGGTTTTTCCATTTCGCTCACCCTACGTTTTTGGTTGGCACCAAACGGTTCAAGACGGACAATATCACCCTGGCTGCCTGTCGGCGGCCTATGGTTGAGGATACCGCAGGCATGTCCGAGAAAGTCTTGAGACTTCCCCCAAACGACATTGGTCGCGACTTCGTCATAGGTGACATCCACTTCAAGACTATCGAGCTCTACGAAGGCTTGAAAGCTCTGGATTTTGATAGCGCCATTGACCGCGTTATCGCGGTCGGTGATCTCATTGACCGGGGGAAAGGGGTGCTGGACGGCCTGAAACTCCTTGGTGAGCCATGGTTCTTCACCGTCCAAGGCAACCACGAGCAGATGTTGATCAACGCCTATCGCACAAACCCAGATGCACCTTACAGCGCACACGGCGCCGGCTGGTGGTCGACCATCGCTGACGAGTCTAAAGCGATGATCGTCAACAAGCTCGAGAGCCTTCCGATAGTCATAGAAATAGAGTGTCCTAGCGGAGTTGTTGGCGTCGTCCATGCAGACGTCCCGGCTGGCATGCCCTGGGGAGAATTTGTTGAGGACATAGCAGATCCAAAGGTCGAGCAGACTGCGCTTTGGGGACGGTCGCGGGTCGTCCAATAGTCTCACGCGGGAGTTAAAGGCGTATGGCGCGTTTGCGTCGGTCATACCTGGGCGTCGTCACCCATGCGTCTTGGAAACGTGATGGCCCTAGACTGCACCGGAGGTCGTGAGGGCGCATTGGGCATCTACTGCGTTCGGGATGACGCCATCTACGTTGATGGCACACTTGTATGCAGCGATAAAGCTGAAATGCTTTCCAAGCTGCTGCAAGATGGAGCTGGTGAACCCCAACGCCTTACGGACTCCCTTCATGGCCTCAGCTTATCTACGAAGGATAGGAAAGCTTCGAAGCTAGAGGAACTCAAAGCCGCGTCTACGGGCACAGGGATCGCGGGGGTTTTTGAAAGGCTGTTCAAGTGACTGCAGCACTTGAATGGTTCAGATCCAGTCTTCTTCACGTAATCGCATGTGCCAGCCCTCCGGTCATGTGCTTGAAGCTAGCTCACCGGGTATGTCCAGTCAACGCAGAGATAGCCCGAGCGACAGAGGACGCGCTGTAAGCACCTACGTCGCACCTGCAACGGCGCAGTCCTGCGGTTAAGTATCAACCATACCAAGCCTTCTAAATCTCCCTTTCCTGGTCAGTTGCGGGATTGCAGATTAGCCATAACTGAGATTGTCCATGGCCACTGCAACAAGCGTTCGGCATCCCTGACGGACGTCAGTACAATGCGCTGCTCACTCAGTCATTGCCGTTCCCATGAAAAACCTATTTACCGTTCTAGCCATCCTCTTTTCGTTCAACCTCCACGCCTTTGCTACACCGCCCGCCACTTTTACGGAAGCTAAGGTCGTCGCCAAGCAAAAGGTGTATCTCGACCAAGCCAATAGTTCCATGGGCGAGCTCTACTGTGGCTGCAAATGGACGTGGGTCGGTAAGTCTGGAGGTCGCATTGACGCGGAATCCTGCGGACTCAAGACTAGGAAACAAGAGACTCGCGCAGAGCGCACGGAATGGGAGCATATAGTCCCCGCGTGGACATTCGGGCACCAGCGGCAGTGCTGGCAGAACGGAGGTCGTAAGCACTGTGTCAACGACGATCCAGTATTTCGCGCCATGGAAGCAGACCTATTCAACCTCTACCCGTCTGTGGGTGAGGTGAACGGTGATCGAAGCAACTTTAACTACGGCATGGCTTCGGGTGTGGCTCCGCAGTATGGACAGTGCAAGACAAAGGTAGATTTTGACCAACGCGCTGCTGAGCCGCGTGACGAGGTCAAAGGCCTTGTCGCCCGAACGACCTTCTACATGTTCGACCAGTATCAACTCAACATGTCGCGACAGCAGCAACAGCTGCTTATGGCGTGGGACAAGCAGTATCCAGTCACACCCTGGGAGGAAGAGCGCAACAAACGGATCGCAGCCATCATGGGCCATGCGAATCCGTTCGTCACTGGTGAGCGCTCGTGGACACCTGGCTACAAGCCGGCAGGTGAAGGCGTTGTCAGTCCGCTACCCCAGAGAGTTACGAAAGCGACTTCTGCACCTCAGGTGATCAGCTCTGCATCGACGTCGACAGGCATGATCATTGGCAACAAGAATAGCCATTTGTATCACATGCCAGTTGGTTGCCCAAGCTACGACAAGGTGTCTCTCAAGAACCAAGTGAGCTTTAGCTCGGCAGCTGATGCTGAGGCTGCGGGTTTCCGTAAAGCAGGGAACTGCAGATAGCGAAGCTTCAGGCAGTTTAGCAGGCCCCTGATAGGGGACGGCTGTTGTAAACCAAGTCAATGGCTACGCCATCGTCTTGGCCCTCCGGGCGTCCATCCTCCTGCCTTCGGCCTCACGGCCTGCGCGCCCCGCTTGCAAGATAGTCGCAGACGAACTGCGAAGTGATGACCTGCTATTAGTGCCATCAATGCTTACGCTACAGCAGCCTCCATGCACAGCCAGGTTGATCAGAAAACTGAAGATAGAAACTCGACAACTGGCTTTGGCAACAAGTCCTGAGGCTGATCCCCGCCCAGAGTGGCTAGACCACTACGACTCTTGATGACGCCTGAGCTAATCACGTCGCCTGTCCGAACATTCACCACCTCCACCTCCACCTCCACCTCCACTTCGACTTTGTCTGGGATCATCGACCATTCCACCGATCCGCACCTAGCGGGAATTCTTGGTAGCGGCGTTGTAGATTATCTTCGCGGTGTTCCGCCCGGAGCCGTTGTACACGTGAGCTCCATATTCACCGTCCACCGGCGTGGATATAAGAATCCGGTCTGTGGTTCCGATGCGTGCAGAGCCATTTTGCTGTGGTGCCCATTGATGGGAGTCGGCACAGCCAGCCAGTACCGCAGCTGTAAACAAAGTAAAGATAAGAGGCATCTGTTCATTCTTTTCGGCGTAGTTCTTGAAGCAAGGCCGAAGCAAATCTGGTATCGCGGTTCGCATCGGCTTGTTTGGACTGAATCGTTGAGTGTGCAGACCACCTCTGCAGACTCCGATTGCTGGATCTTGCTTGAATCATCATGCGAAAGAGCGATATGACGGAGTCGCTAGGCTTAGGGGCATGTCTTTCCGGCCACTTTCGTTACCAGGGCCCCTACCATGCTGCGAGCGAGTGATTCGCGTCCACCGGCAAAATTGAGCACCCGCGTTTCTTGCCATACCGTTCTGGTTTCCTTGTCTCGGCAAACTGCAGATACAGACTCGTAAACGTTGTCCACATCAACGTTGACCTCAATGAGTCCAACGACGTTGTCGTTGTACATCACAAGATTCCGGGCTGCGAAATAAGAGATCTCAGGCGATACGGCGTTTGCGCTCACGACGTCCGCAACGTTTTTTGCTGCCCAAGGGAAGCCAGGAGTTGCAATCACAATTACGGTATTAGGAGCATATGGGTTGTCCTTGCCTGGCAGAGTCCTTGGTGCGTTTGGATCTCTTTGCAATGCCTGTTCAGGTTGCGATGCACAAGCCATTAACCCTAGTGCGGCAACCATAACGAACGCTAACTTAACCATCTTTCATCCCTGGGTAACGTCGACCTATCAACTGGCGCTCAAGCTACCTGATAAGGCAGACGATCCCAAGCGGCGATGTGCGGGCCGACGTATCATTCTTGTTCTGCCAAACAGCCCGTACGGAGTCGACTCCCCTTCTATTGCCTCATCGTTCAAAACCGGCTCGTAAGGGGTACTCGACAGCCAGGCGTATCTGTTCACCATCCAGTTCCGCCTGTGCGGTATTGCCTCTGCACGAGCTTCGAGCAAGGCCCGAACGGCCCGTTAATTCCGGAACTGAACGAGATGTTCCCAGACGCCCCCTACATCGCTCGTTTTGGTCAAATTAACGCCTGGGACAACGAAGACTTCGTGAAGGCAATCAAGGCCACTGGCCGCAAGCAGATCATTATCGCCGGCGTAGTGACCGACGTGTGCGTGGCCTTTCCGAAACTTTCCGCGCTGGCCGAAGGCTTCGATGTATTCGTGGTGACCGATGCTTCCGGCACCTTCAACACTACTGTCCAACAGGCCGCATGGGCCCGCATGAGCGCCGCTGGTGCGCAACTGATGAACTGGTTCTCTGTGGCCTGCGAGTTGCACCGCGATTGGCGCAACGACATCGAAGGCCTAGGCAATCTGCTGTCACAGCGCATCCCGAACTACCGCAACCTGATGAACAGCTATTCGGCGCTAACCGCCAGATAGGCTGTTGTTTTAAGCCACGGAATACTCTGGCCGCCGGGATAAGACGGCCATTGACCACAATACAATCTGCAAAATCTATGTAGATGCGGTAACCGAAAGCTCAAGAATTTCCTCCATCAGCCGTAACTCTCTAAATGCACATCTAGACGGTACGCGGATGCATGCACGATGAGATTCAGGCATATCACGATGAAAGGAAGGCAAGATGGCTACTACCACCTTCGAGCGGCCAATCAACCGGTTGGGGTTCGTTTTGCTCTGCGTATCGCTCCTGGCTTGTGGAGCCGCGTTTCTTGTGACCTACCGAACGAACCATAGCCTTAGCTTTGAGTGGCTGGGACACCTCCTTCTCGAGTCAGGCTACATGTGGCAACAGTCCTTGTTCAAGATAGGTTTTTTTGGAGCTTTGCTCGGAGCAGCTTTGGCGTGGAACCTTTTCCACCAAGCTAGAAAGGTAGTCACATGGGTGACTAAAGGATAAGCCATGTCAGTAATGGGTGGCCATGTCCAGGACTGCGGTCACAGTCTGAGTGACCGCGATTGCTCTGGAGCAGCTGATGCGATGCCTACCGTCCAATGACCGCCTGGCGCCATGACCAGATCGAGAAGGTCGTAGGTTCTGATCATATCCAGAAGGCCAGAGTGGCCGTAAGCACTGGGTGAAAACGCGGGATCGGTACGCTTTAAGTAATGACCAAGCATGCTGAGCGTTACTCTTCCATCGCTAGCACCCCCTGCCAAGAGATCCACCGCAGCAACAACTGACCTCGGGCGTAGTTTCACTAGCGCCTTGGCTGATGGAAGTTTCGTGTTGTCATGCCGATGACTCTCAACCTTTGGTTGTGAGGCGCCTGATTCTGAAACGGTATAGGGCAAGGGGCGAGTCCACTCGAAAAACTGATCGCTAGCATTGCGCAGGGCATCAGGGGTTTTGGCCTCCCCAACAACGCATACGGTTGCTCCCCTTTCACGAAGCTTCCTACACAAATAGGCAAAATCCGAGTCGCTAGTAACAATGCAGAAAGTATCCGCGCGCTGGTCAAACAGTGCTTCCAAGGCATCCAATGCCAGTGCAATGTCTGAAGTATTCTTCCCCGCCGCATACTGGTACTGAAGGCATGGGGTGAACGCTAGCCTGACTAGCGCATCCTGCCATTTGTTCGCGAGCGTGGCGTGGTTACCATATCCGCGTCTAAGCACGATCCTTCCGAACTGTGCGACGACGCGCAGAGCATGCTCTAGTACCTCAGTGGCCACATTGTCGCAGTCAACCAACACTGCGACCCTGGGCTCCGGTGCTGCTACCTGGGGTGCCATCCTTGCGCTCCTTTCCCTACACGTGAATTGGACTGACAACGGGTGACGGAGCAGGCCTTGGCCATACGACATCCGTCGATAGTTTTTAGCCAGTAATGCCACTGAACGATAACGCTCCGCAACGGATCGTCGCCATAAATCTTTGGCGGCAAGGTGGGAACACATGAATGTCCCGAAACAGAGATCACCTTTTCGTCAAGCTGTCGTGTCCGGATATCCACCGAGTTTTTTCCAGAACGTTTCCTGGGTCATTTACGGTTGTAACGCCATCATTGCGTCAGCCCTAGCGCTCTCCAGCTAGAGGCTCAACACTATCGAGAATAATACTCATGGCTAAGCACGACGACGACAATCGCAGCAATCAGTTGAACGAGAACAACGATGCCTACTGGCAATCACGTGGCGAAGACGAGCGACCAGAAGACTGGGAGGATCGCGCAGAGCCTGACTGAGGATCTGTGAATCTAGCAGGGCCACGATTGTGGCCCTGTCACGGGCTCATTGGCTTTCCCATTGCTGTGCGCGCGCGACGGTATTCAATGGCGTAGAGCCCAAGGATTTCGGTGAGTTGCTCAGCGGGTACACCGTGTTGGGACAGCATCGCTCGAAAGCTATGGACGATATGTATCGTTCTGAAATAGAGGTGCAAGCGCACAGGATTTTTCCAGAATGGCAAGTCTGCGGGGATGCGCCTCGCAACCGCGTTGATGAGCGCTTTTATCGAAGACTGATTCGGTTTGCCAGGATCCGCCTCAAGCCAATAGCGAATCAACCGTTGCTGCGTGGCCGGGTCTGACTGGATTTCCGCAGCCCACAGGGTACCCAGATGGGTGCTGATTGAATCCTCTTTCTTTTTTTGCGATAGGGATGCGAGCAAAGCCAAAGGCCCGTGAAGCGGGACAGACCATTCGGTGGTTTGCTGGCAGAAACTGGGCAGCATCGCATCGATAAGCACTTGCTGATCGAGGTTGGTACCTTCCAGATCGTCCCAGTCCTGCAGACTATTCTCCGCAATGCACCATGCGGCAACGCGGATTAACACTGCGAAATTATCCCCTGTCTTTGCTTGAATGAATGAGTCGTTTCCCCATTCTCCCTCTTCCAGGCCAGCCCATCGCGCGCGAGCGCTCGGAAGGCCGATTTCAACTCCCACATCACATGCGGCCATAACCTGGAAAATTTCTGATTCTGATGGTTTAGGTGGGATGACATGGCAGACCAGGTCGTATTCGGCATCAACCTGTCTCTGCCAATGCGCTGACGTGAGCGGATACCGTTCCCTCACTGTTGTGAGAAAACCTGTCCACTCATGATAGGGCTGCCAAATCACAGGAGCTGCCGGCAGGTTGGCCATGCCTGGAAACTTCTTGAGCAGAGCGATATTCATGGCCTCCAGTTTGCTCACACTACTCGGTCGAGTGGGGAAGCTGGTTTGGGGGCCGAGGAACCAAGCGGCCATACTTTTACCCGTTGGCAAATGGCTGTTCCCCTCCCTGAAATCCTCAAAAGCCCCAGGCAATGCGGATGGGCCGTAAAGGGCCTCAACCAAGAGGCTGATGGGCGGAAAAAAAAGGATTCCGCGCGGGTGCCGCAACAGCTCATCTGCCTGGCCGGCGAGAGTTTCATCACGATCCATACAAGTTCTAACCTATCCGAGGCTGTTCGCAGCCAGCCTCTATGCTCTTCCTAATTGACTACAACCATGCTTCACAAAGGGTTTCGGCTTGGTTGAGTATCAGCTGTGCGGCTTCCTCGGCCTGATCCGGCGGGTATTTGTACTTTCGCAAAATCCGACGTACCAATATTCGGAGCTTGGCCCGCACGCTTTCCCGGCTACTCCAGTCGACACTGACGTTAGCCCTTAAGCTGGCAGTCAGCTCATGGGCAATTTTGGCCAGGATCTCATCGCCTAGCTCGCGTACAGAGGCTTCGTTATTGGCCAACGCGTCGTAGAACGCCAACTCGTCATCGTTAAGTCCCAACGCGTCACCCCGCTTACTCGCGGCTGCGAACTTCTTAGCCATCTCGATCAGCTCTTCGATGACTTGGGCCGTTTCGATGGAGCGGTTCTGGTAGCGTTTAATGACGTTGGCTAGGAGCTCCGAAAACTTTTTTTCCTGAGCGAGGTTAGAGCTGTACCGGCTTTTGATCTCGCCCTCAAGCAAGCGCTCCAGCAGCTCGACTGCCAGGTTTTTCTCGGGCAGGTTTCGCACTTCGGCAAGAAAGGCGTCGTCGAGCAGGCCGATATTGGGCTTGTCCAAGCCCACTGCTTCGAAGATGTCCACCACCTCACCCGAGACCACGGCATTGCCGATGATCTGGCGGATGGCCAATTCGCGCTCTTCGTCAGTCTTTTTCTGCTGACTGACTTCACGCTTGATCAGGATCACCTTGATGGCCTGGAAGAACGCCACCTCCTCGCGAACGGCCTTGGCTTCATCCAGCGTGCAGCACAGGGTGAATGCCTTGCTCATGGCCAGCGCGTTATCGGCAAAACGCTTCTTGCCATCTTCCACGCCCAAGATATGGTTGGCAGCCCCGGCTAGCAGCTTGTGTCCGCCGGTGAGGAAATCGCTGCAGTCGAAGCCATGCAACAGGCTGCGCAGGACGTCGAGTTTTTCCTCAAGTACCGAATACGCCTCATGAACGTCTACGGTGGGTCGGCCCTTGCCCTTGCTGCCGGTGTATTCCTTGAGCGCGGCTTTTAGCTCATTGGCTATGCCGATATAGTCCACCACCAAGCCGCCCTGTTTGTCCTTGAATACGCGGTTGACCCGAGCAATGGCCTGCATCAGGTTATGACCCTTCATGGGTTTGTCGACGTACAGCGTGTGGACGCAGGGCGCATCGAAACCGGTCAGCCACATATCACGGACAATCACCAGCTTGAGCGGATCGAGTGGATCCTTAAAGCGCTTTTCCAAGCGTTTTTTGAGCTGGCCGGAATAGATGTGCGGACGCAACAAGGCCTTGTCCGAGGCGCTGCCAGTCATGATGACTTTGATCGCACCTTTCTCCGGATCTTCGTCGTGCCATTCCGGACGCAGGGCAACAATCTCGTTGTAGAGGTGCACGCAGATCTCGCGGCTCATAGCCACCACCATGGCTTTGCCGGGCATCTGACCCACGCTCACCATGCCCTGGTTACGCTCTTCAAAATGCTTCACCAAGTCAGCGGCGACGCTATGAACACGTGGCTCCGCACCGACCACTTTCTCCAAGGCGGCCCAGCGGCTTTTCAGGCGCGACTGCTGGTCGTCCTCCTCGTCTTCGGCTAGTTCATCGACCTGATCGTCAATCGCAGGAAGCTCATTGTCCTTCAACGACAGTTTGGCCAGGCGCGACTCGTAATAAATGGCGACGGTCGCACCATCTTCGGTCGCCTGCTGCATGTCATAGACGTGAATGTATTCACCGAATACTGAGCGGGTGTCCCGATCTTCGCTCGACACCGGGGTGCCGGTAAAAGCCACGAATGTAGCGTTCGGCAGCGCGTCCCTCAGGTGTTGGGCATAACCGACCTGATAACGGGTCTGGCTCTCGCCGGGCTGGGCGCCCTCGGAGGCTTTCAATTCGGCGCCAAAGCCATACTGGGTGCGGTGTGCTTCGTCGGCAATGACCACGATGTTTGAGCGGTCGGACAGCACCGGAAAGGTGTCTTCATCCACACCAGGCATGAATTTCTGGATCGTGGCAAAGACGATGCCGCCACTGGGCCGATTGGCCAGTTTGCTGCGTAAATCACCGCGTGATTCCACCTGAACGGGTTGTTCGCGCAGCAGATCCTGGGACAGCGAGAACACCCCGAACAACTGGCCATCCAGGTCGTTACGGTCAGTGATAACCACAATGGTCGGGTTTTCCATTGCCGCTTCTTGCATGACCCGGGCGGCAAAACAGGTCATGGTGATGCTCTTGCCAGAACCTTGCGTATGCCAGACCACCCCACCTTTATGCGTGCCGCCGGGACGCGATGCGCTGACCACCTGCTGGATGGCTGCGCGCACGGCGTGAAACTGGTGATAGCCGGCAATCTTCTTCACCAGGCGACCGTCATCCTCGAACAGCACGAAGTAGCGCAGGTAATCGAGTAGCATCTTCGGTGCCAAGGCACCGCGCACCAGAGTCTCTAGCTCATTGAACTGACCCAGCGGGTCGAGATCCTGGCCATCAATGGTGCGCCAGTTCATGAAGCGTTCGGCATCAGCTGACAAGGAGCCCATGCGCGCTTCACTGCCATCCGCGATCACCAGGATTTCGTTGTATTGGAATAGATCCGGGATCTGTTCCTTGTAGGTCTGGATCTGGCCGAAGGCTTTTCCCAGGTCAGCTTTAATGTCCGCCGGATTTTTCAGTTCTAGTAACACCAACGGCAGACCGTTGATGAACAGGATGATGTCCGGACGCCGGGTATGTTTTGGCCCCTGAATGCTGAACTGATTGATGGCCAGCCAATCATTGGCTTTCACCTCGACCCAGTCGATAAGGCGGACAAAATCACCGCGTGTCTCGCCGTCTTTCTGGTACTGCACCGGTACTCCGCTGACCAATAGACGATGGAACAGGCGATTGGCCGATAGCTGTACAGGTAGGCCCAGTTCGAGCACCTGCTTAAGCGCATCCTCGCGCGCGGTCAGTGGCACCTTCGGATTGAGCTTGGCCATGGCGCTGCGCAGCCGCTCGACCAAAACTACCTGGCGGTAGTTCTCACGCTCGGGGCTCTCACCGTCATAGGCAATGGTTGGCCCGTACAGGTGGGTGTAGCCCACCTCTGCCAACCAGCTGAGAGTTTCCTGTTCCAATTGATCTTCGGTCATTTCACTTCACTTCCTGTGTCCAGTACCCTATTTTTCGCTGCCTCAATCTCGGCAAGGCTTGGCAAGTAGTCCTAAAGCAGGCGCTGGGGCCCTAGATGGACTCATGCACACGCCACTTCGATTTGTGCCTCGGCTTCCGGCAGGCGTAGCTGGCCAGAGATCAAGCGTGGCAACAAAGCGTCAAGGAGTTGGGCAAGGGTTCTCATACGCCGCTGATTCGAATGTTTGTTACTTTCAATCACTCCAAATGCAGTCTCATGCAGCTTTATCGCAACATCTGCTGGAGGCATTACCAGCCTCATATCAGACAAGGATCCAAGGCTCAAATTTGCCTGAACCGCTTGCACAACTCTTTCGCCCATCTGTGCCTTTGAGCCAGAGAGCCGCAGAAATCTGCTAATAAACGCTGAAGGTAACCCATTAGGTTTAGGGCGCACCAAAGCGACTGCCTGATTAGTATTGGCCGGAATAAAATCATCTGTCATTACAGCCACTCGGCCAATTGTCCCAGCAATTGTTATGAGTACGTCCCCTCCTTTTAGTTGGGATCGGGACAGCAACTGATGAGTTTCATCATTTATATATGCAAATTTATCTAGTAAAAACTGACCATCATCCGTCAATGACTCCACCTTGACGAAATTGATCCCGCTTTCTACGAAAGCGCGCTTTAGTGTGGTTGGGGTTGTTCCTTTGGTAATACGCTCAGTCACGTCTCCCAATCTCGCAATAGTCCATCCCAATGGCACTAACCCCAGCTCGGACTCTTCAAAACTATCAGGAAACAACGCCGCAGTGGCCGCGTCCATGCCTTCCGGCTCGAGCCCTTCGGCCTTGGCCCGCACTGGGTCGAAATCGACGAACCAGGATTTGAACAGCGCCTGGGCGATGGCTTCCAAGGTAGCGTTGGTTTCTCGGAGCAGGGTGATGCGGTCGGTCACAGCATCGAGCACCCCGACAATCATCTTTTGGGTAGGTACATCAGGCAGCTCAATTTCGAGGGATTTGAGTGCGGAAATTGTCAACGCTCTTTGGGTAGAACCAATTGATACCTCATCTAGCCGTTGCTGAACGGCCGACGATGACAACCAATAAAGCAAAAATTTAGAGTTGATTTTTGAACTAAAATTACGGAACCAAGTTACATTCCCATCCTTAAAGTAAAAATCGCCATCCCCGGAAATATAATACGGAATACCTAGTGTTCCTACGGATGTAAGAAGAATGTCACCATCTTGAGGGCTGCCGAATTTTCGCTTTATACTCTGATACTGCTCAGAAGTAATGAACAGCTCAGTCGATATTGCGTTCCCTTTGGAGCGTTCAATTACTTCTTTCCCACGATAGAATGGCACCCCACTTGAAACATAGTCCGCCATATGGATACGCTTGCTGGACGTTATTTCTAGCAAATCTTCAAGGCGATACAGCTTAGAACTCATAGCCCAGCCCCCCCAGCTTCTGCCGGATCAACTGGTCGAGCTCAGTACCTTTGGCTAGCTGCTCACCTAACAGGGCTGTTAGGTTCTGCATCTTGTCAGCAAAGGCTTCATCATCGTCCTCGACGGCCTCGGCCCCCACATAACGACCGGGCGTCAGCACATGGCCATGCTCGGCGATTTCCGCGAGGGGCACGCTACGGCAGAAGCCAGCCACATCGGCGTATTCGGCTATCTCACCATCGACCTCCAGCGGTACCCCTCGCCAGTTGGCGACGGTCTGGGCGATGCGCTCGATGTCATTGTCGAGCAGTTCGATCTGCACCCGGCTGATGTGGGTGCCAAGCTTACGCGCATCGATAAACAACACTTCGCCAGGACGAGCTACTTTCTGTTTGCTGAGGAACCACAGGCAGGCCGGAATCTGGGTGTTAAAGAACAGCTGACCGGGCAGCGCGACCATCACTTCGACCACGTCAGCCTCGACCATGGAGCGGCGGATGTCGCCTTCGCTGTTCTGGCTGGAACTCATCGAGCCGTTGGCCAGGACAATGCCGGCGCGACCGCTGGCCTTGAGGTGGAACAGCATGTGCTGCAGCCAGGCGTAATTGGCGTTGCCTTGCGGCGGCGTGCCATAGACCCAGCGCGGATCACCCTCGAGGCTGCCGTGCCACCAGTCGCTGACGTTGAACGGTGGATTGGCCAGTACGAAGTCGGCACGCAGATCGCTGTGCTGGTTACGGATAAAGCTGTCAGCAGGTTCCTTGCCCAGGTTGAAATCGATGCCACGAATGGCCAGGTTCATCGCCGCCAGACGCCAAGTGGTCGGGTTGGACTCCTGGCCATAGATCGACACGTCACCCAACTTGCCGCCGTGGGCCTCAATGAATTTTTCCGACTGCACAAACATGCCGCCCGAGCCGCAGCAAGGGTCGTAGACTTTGCCGTGGTGCGGATTGAGCACCGCGACCAAGGTCTTGACGATGCTCGCTGGAGTGTAGAACTGTCCGCCGCGCTTGCCTTCGGCGCTGGCAAATTGGCCGAGGAAATATTCATAGACCTGACCGAGCAGGTCGCGTGCTTGGTGAGCATCACCACCAAAACCAATGACGGAAATCAGATCCACCAACTCGCCAAGCTTGCCATCCGGCAGCTGGGCGCGGGCATAGCGTTTATCGAGGATATTTTTCAGCGACGGGTTTTCCGCTTCAATCTCGGCCAAGGCCTCATCGATGCGTTTGCCGATGTCGACCTGCTTGGCGTTGGCCCGGATGGCCTCCCAACGTGCCGCTTCCGGTACCCAGAACACATTCACTTCTTTGTAGTAGTCGCGTTCTTCTAGCTCTTGGGCTAAAAGCCCCGGATCGTCGCTGCCCAGGTAATAGTCATCTACGGCATCGGTAAAACGACGCTCCAGCTCGACGCGGCGGCCTGCGAAGCTGTCGGAGATGTATTTGAGAAAGATTAGACCGAGCACGATGTGCTTGTATTCGGCGGCGTCCATATTGGCGCGCAGCTTGTCGGCAGTGGCCCATAACGTTTTTTCCAGATCCAGCAGGGTGCTGCTCGTGCTGCTGACAGCGGCTTTGCGGCCTGGCTTCTTTTTCTGAGGTTCGGGCTCAGCTTCTGGCGTCGTGTCAATTGTTCCAAAACGCGCACGGGCTTGGATGAGTGCCTGTTCAGCTAGGCTGGACACTTGGTCAGCCTTCTTTTGATCCGTCATGAAGACATTCCTGAAATGTACGCGGCGCGATGATCCGCCAAAGGAACCCAGCTCTAGCACCGGGGTATAGATGGCGCCATGATAGCGTGAGGCTCTTAACTCGTCAGGGCTTTGGAAACAAAATAGGACGCAGTCTGCGGTTTGCTAACGGCTCCGGTCGCATATTACGCGGCGCAAGCATTCGCCTACGAACGCGCCAAAGTCCTGTCTTCCATAGGGCCGCTGGTGCATTCCGCATCGTATGACCGGTCGCGGTAGGGATGGCAGTTACCTGCCGCCCCCCACACAGATCCGTACGTGCGGAACTACCGCATACGGCTCCTGCCTCGGGTACGTGACGCGAAGCGATCCTCAGGGTATGGGTGTGCATTCTTTAGGCTGGGTATGTAGTGATTTGTGAGCAACCCGAAGCGAGACCATTGCAGCCGATTCCGCTGGCTACGTCGCATGAGCGCCTGGCGCCAATATCGACAAACGGCTTTCCTGAAGCCACTCAGCCGCTTCAAGTTTCCCGGTACCGCGTGGTAATTGAAGTACCCACTCACTACTTGGGTAAGCCATTGCCCTTGAACCTGGATGGGTTCATGACGCCGGTATTTCAATTCACTCCGGATGGCCAGCAGCGTCGCACGCATACGCTTTTTGACAGTCAGTCGCAGTACTTGGAAGTCACCGCGTCGGCTGACACTACAACAGTTGGTGAAGCCCAGGAAATCAAAAGTCTCCGGTTTTCTCAAACCTCGTTTCCTGCGATTCATCACGGCAAAACGACCAAACTCAATCAGCCCTGTTTTCGAGGCGTTGAGCGATAGACCGAACCTGGCCAACCGTTCCTGCAATTGCACAACAAACTGGTGAGCCTGCACTTTCGTCCAGAACCCCACCACACTGTCATCCGCATAGCGCACGAAGATCACATCGCCAAGGGCCTGGCGCTCGCGCCACTGCCTTGCCCATAGATCCAGCGCGTAGTGATGATAGATATTCGCCAGCAGCGGCGATATCACTGCGCCTTGGGGCGTCCCCTTGGTCGCAGCCACCCTACGGCCATCCTCCATAACACCCGCTTGAAGCCATTTGCAGATAAGCCCGAGCAAGCGTCGGTCTGCAATCCGGTGCCCCAGAAACATCAGCATCCATTCATGGTCGATCTCATCAAAGAACGACGTGATATCCGCATCAAGTATCCAGTTCACCTTTTGGCTTTTCAGCGCGACCGTTAACGCATCCAGCGCATCGTGCTGACTACGGCCCGGTCGAAACCCGTACGCCCCTTTCCTCCACCATCTCCGCAGGGCCAAGCCCTTTGTTCGATGACTTCTCAGGTACTACGGACGTATCCGACTTCTCAGCGACGTAGGCAGCAGGGTTATGGCTTTTGGCTTTTCCTGCTGCGCCCGATGCTTGCGCACCGGGCACCGCTGAGATCTCCCAGTTTCTGTGCAAAGGACTTCCCGATGTGCACAGGGTCTCCGACCGCGCGGGATCAGAGCATGACTGGCGTATAGCGCCATGCTCCGTATTGCCTTCTGCTTCGGTTAACAGCATCGGCATCTCGAATTCCTGAATACGCGGTTCAATGGCTAGCCCATCGGTTTCCCCTGTCAACGCTTCACCCTGCACCTCGCGGTGCAACATTCATGACTCCGGGTCTGGTTGATTCGCCATTTCTTACCAGTATCGAACCTCCATCGACTATCCTCTGCCAGCTTTAACTGGCGTTCTAACCGTCCAGCGAAGTCACCTACCCGATCCCTGCAATAAGGGCGATGTTGTCCACTTGAAATACGTGGACACCATGGCCCTTATCATCAGGATTCCCATGCCCCAGAGAACTCTTTACCCCAAGCCCTTCAAAGTTCAGATCGTCCAAGAATGCCTGCAACCTGGCATGTCGATGGCCAGCGTAGCCCTGCGCCACGGCGTCAACGGTAATCTGGTTCGCGAATAGATACCTCTTTATCGCGATTGTGAGGCAACAACGTTGCCCGCTTTTGTTCCGATAAAACTACCATCTCCACAACAGGCCGACCTGCACATGTCCGTCAGTATCAAGGTTCCGTTCGGCGATCAAAACCTCACCGTGAAGTGGCCACTGGCCGATCCCGACGGGTGCGCCCGTTTTATCCGTGGTATCACTCAATCATCCGCATCGACGCCATCTGGCTCGCCATTACGCCCATGGACATGCGCGCCGGTACCGACACAGCAACGGCGCGTGTGGTCGCGGTATTCGGCGCGGCGAAGCCGCATTGCTAGCGCTCACTATTTAAGTTCTGTGGTTTTTGTGGACTCTTTTTCTTTATTCCACGAATTTACGAAGGCCGCTCTTTCATTAAGACTGAAGTCAAAAATGTTGTCGCATAGCTTTTTATTTTCAGGACGAACTTCCCCTAGTATTTTTTTCTGATCCTGACAAGCACTGAACGTTGCTGAGAACGATGTGCTCTCAACATCAAATTTTGGGTACTCACGAACACATTCACTATGACTGTAACTATCAAATGTTTCGAGCGACCATTCTCCATCACTCTTTTTAAGTGCTAATTGTTTATCCCCCACATAACCACCGAAAGAATTTTTTGAATTTACCGTAGCGCAAGCTAATTTACCATCAATAATTGTTATTTCGCCAAATCTAGTAGACTCCGGATCTTTCACCCTTTTTAATACAGCTTCCTTTACGGATTCTTCTGGTGTGGCATAGCAAATACCTACAAAAAGTTGAGAAACCAACAAAACTGTTAGATTTTTTCTCATATTTAATTCATCCGAAGTATGCTTTTAGAATATCAATCTGCTCAACATCATAAAAATTTTGCGCTGTTGAACAATTGTCCAGTCATGCCGGTTACGATAGAGATAGCGCTGCCACTCTACTTTAGGCTATGCCATCTTGGTACAGTGCCGACGAATTTTCCCCAGCGTATTATTAACCTGCAACCTATGCCTAATGTCGCACAGTGCTACTCTAGCCGTCCAGTTAGTCTGGTTGAGGTGGGAGACTCATACGCCTTTCCAAATTGAGAGATTCTGGCCAGCAGAACAGGCTTGCTCACTGAACTCATCTCTAGCTTTACGGTAGGCAGTCTCTATTCTTGAGCCCTTGGGTGCCGAAAGGTAGCAACGGCAGTTGACTGAAGTAGCGAGCCGACCCTGAGTTCGTATAGTTCTCAGGCAAGCGGAGTGCGCAAGACCGAAGGGATGAAGGCGCGAGGATGGAAGCCCGCGAGGGTCAAGACGCGGAGTGGCTTGATTCACGACAGCCGTGCGCGAAGCGAGGCGCTCGAAGACATCTGCACCACTCAGGGTCGCGCCTCGCGCTGAAAGCGCTTGAAGCTGAGCCACACCCAATAGAATGCAACGGGGACAAACGATGCTGGCAACCAGAACAGCGAAGATGCCAGAAAATTCGCTCAATCTCCCTCTTAACCAATGATCGCATCAATCAAGCCCTGATGCATTGAATTGGCACCGATGCCAGTGCGGTTGGTGTGACTGAGGGCAAAACACACTCCTCATTAGCTTTAGGGCTAGCGCACCCGCAGGTTCGGATGTAACCTTAATGCGCGCGTATATCGACGCGTGCTGCCCACCACGGCTCACCTGGTTCGCCGGGACGATATTGCTAGACCTTATGCGTTGAATCCTTGAGTTTGCGGAATTCAGCAGTGGGCACTGGATAGATCCGCTCTGACTTTTGGAGCACACGCATGATTTCCGCCCAGATTACTGCAACCGCTTTTGAGAAGCTGAAGCGCGAAGCGAAATGCCTCAAGAAGACCTCTGGCTGCACTTGGACTCAAGCTCTAGATCAAGTCGCTGAGCAAGCTGGGTACCTGAATTGGCACCGCATCACCCTACTTGCCAAGCAATCAGCGCAAATCGATCCACGCCTGCCCCCACTGCACAAGAATCGCCTTACCTGGATCTCATCTGCAGGAAAAATCCGCCAGCGCATTGATAGCGCCAAAGAGCTCAGCGAAGCCTTGGGCCATGCAACCATTCATTACTTCCGCGAGCCTTGTGAGCTTGCAACTCCAGATAGCCCCTGCCTGTGCCAGATCGACCCGTTTGCTACAGCCGTACAGGCCGGGGTTAGACTCGATATTGGGGACAAACACGACATGTGGGATTATTTGTTCATCCTGGACGAGCCAGCATGTGACTTTTACCCATACGAAAAGCGAATAATTGCGGGCCTGGGCTCCGCTGATCACTATCCGAACGAGCACTTGACCGTTCCTGGCTGTCAGCGCGGGCAGTTGTGCTAATAGCAATGCTAAAGCGCTTGAGGCTATGGGGGCTGACCTCAGTGCAGCAGCCTGCGACGACTCGATGTTGCGCGGAACCCAGGCCTCGATGTCTTAGGGTGGCGTATAGGCAAAGAAAAACCGTTGGCTGGAAGAAAATCAAGTTGGATTGGCAGCCATGGTCGCGCAGGTGCGGAAATTCTGCGAGATGGAGATCTGGATAGCCCTAAATTCAAAAGGAATCTGCGTGTCAACGCCGGCATGTCTAAGGTCTATTCGCTGATCTGCGAGAGCTTCATCATCTATGACAGCCGAGTTGTCGCTGCTTTGGGCTGGCTCGTTATGAAATACTGCAGTGACAGAAAGCTGACCTCTTCCTGACGGACTTCGTTTCCCTTGCGCGCTGGCAAAGGAGGCCAGGAATACTGTCGCGCCTAAGAACCGCGATCCTAGCCTTGAAGGGGACTTTAAATTTCCCCGGCTGCGGCGAGGCAATCACCAAAAAACTCCGCCGCTCTCCAGTCACGAGTGCTTGATCAAACCCAGCAATCGCTGGTCGTCTTTAGCGCGTGCAGATTGCGGCTCAGGCAACCAAGCGAAATAACCACTGGGATGGACTTTCAGCGTCAGGCAAAGCCGTCGAGTGGGATAGTCGCCCGCGCGCTGCTTGATAAAGGCGTACTTCAGCCGCACTCCTTGGCAAAGTACGCGGCGGCCTTTTTTAAGAAGTCTCGCTCTTCAGTGACCCGCTTGAGTTCCGCTCGCAGACGACGCAGTTCAGCGTGCTGATCATCGTCTTGCTGCCGTTCTGCCTAAGGTTTGCTGTAGCGCTTTATCTAGGCATAGAGGCTATGCATCGACACGCCAAGACGCGCCGCCACATCAGCGACAGGCAGCTTCTTTTCGGTCACTTGATTGACCGCTTGGATTTTGAATTCTTCGGGATAACGTGGGTTGCTCATGGCACCTCCTGATTGGCCTCAGTTTAACGCATGGAGGTGTCTACGAAACCCGGTGCTATTCATACCTCATCCATGGTGAAGCCAAAAGCTTTGTGATCCGTGCTGAGAAAATGGACAACGCAGAGGCGTGGCACTGGGCAAGCTGCGATGCGGGATTCGGCCACATACCGCGCAACTCACGGGACAAAACACGAAAGACGTCAAAGCCAATGGCGGAGCGTTTTGGAATTTCAGAGGTGACGTGGCGCAGCGCTGACTCACAGGTTGGATGATAGGGATTAACCGAATCTGCCATCTTGATGGGCAATCAATCTCGCTAAAGGAATCCCATGTCGATCATCGAATTTCTACAATGGCCTGCTATGGCTATCACCGTGCTTGCCGCATGGTTCATGGGATCAGTTCGAGCTCGACGAAGAGTTATCGCGTTCTGGTGCTTCACTGCTGGGAACGTACTCTGGGTCATCTGGGGTGCAAGCCACGAAGCCTATGGCCTTATTACGCTAGAGATCATCTTGGCACTGATGAATATGCGAGGCCTGAAAAAGAACCTAGCCGAAAGTCGCGTCCACCAAAATCCGTAACTGTTCCGATGCGGGCCCCTGCATCAAGAACTCCTGGCTGCTGACGTCAAACGAGGAAGGGTTTACGTGGACGACATTCGCGCCTTTGCCTAAGGCTCGCAATGGAAGCTCTGCGGCGGGATAGACAACTCCAGATGTGCCTACAGAAATAAGTACGTCGCAATTCTCGGCTGTCCTCAACGCGGTGGCCCATTCGTCTTGGGGCAACATCTCGCCGAACCAAACAACACCAGTCCGTATCAACCCACCACATGCATGGCAGTGTGGCGGATCTATACGCACACCACCTTCCGGCATTGGACGTGTCGGCAAAGCTTCCAGAAAGGGCACTGAGCAATCAATGCACCGTGGGGAATGAAGACTGCCGTGGAGATGCACAACATTCTGACTGCCGGCGCGCTCATGTAGGTCGTCCACGTTCTGCGTGATAACGGTTAGGTGAGGGACGTGCTTTGTCAGCTCAGCAATGGCGGTATGAGCGGGATTCGGTTGCGCCCGGACAACCTTTAGCCGCCGCCATTCGTACCATTCCCAAACCAGACTCGGGTCAGCTCGAAACGCCTCGGCAGTCGCCAATCTAGAGGCGTCGAAATTTTCCCAAAGGCCCGTAGGGGCGTCTCGAAAAGTGGGAATGCCACTTTCTGCTGAGACGCCGGCACCGGTTAAAACGACGACACGATCAGCGGCCCGGAGGCGTTTCACAATCGTCTCAAGCATTACTGACGTTGTCCTTGGAGGTGGGCGGGGCGCAGTCTTGGCGCTCGATGTGATTGAGATCCGACATCTGCCTGTTCTTCCTTTGAAGGCATTGAGTCCTTAAAAAAGCGCGGTCAATCCACCAGCTCGCGCGCACAAAAAAGCCCCAATGAAGGGGCCTCTATGATTTGTACTACGAACATCGCTGAAGCCCACAAATGCTAGCTAGTGGAGCTGAGAGGAGAGAGACGTCAGTACAGATTCCTATACTGTATATCCACCCAGAAAAGAAATCAATATCCGATCTGAGCCATCCACCACGGCGCGCCGGCATACCTACTCGTCATGAGACGATAGGGGGTTGTCGAGGTCAACCTCTACACCATCGGACAGCTCAACCATTCGCCGTATCAACGACTGATCAATGGGTTTGAGCTTTTCAGGGTTGGACAGAATATCTCGCTCAAGCATATCCAACATGCGCTGTATCCCCGGATCTTCGGCCATTGAATCTGCATCTTCAGCTGCGGGATCTTCAGGGTTCGTTGGCACGACCAAATTCCTTCCTGCTGGAGCTTCGTGGTCTGACAATTTTACAAAAAGCGCCGACTGGTGTACTCATCACCATCAGAAGTCTTCTTTCTCCTCACCGAGCTCGAAATCACCGATAGCGCCTAGATAAATGTTACGACACGGCATTTTCGTAACTAGCCGCTGTGCCAGGAGCATCCTAGGGATCTCATACATAAGCCCAGAAATTTCCCATGGCTCTTCGACAGTGGCCTTGGCCTTGTCGACGAATGCCTCTAGATCAAAATCCCGAGCGACGATGAATGGGCCTGTCCTGTCGTATCCTTCATAGATGCCCGACGCAATGCAGATCACCTCGCCTGCTTTCATGATCATGCTCGACATATCGTCTCCGGATCTCCGGTTAACATCGTCTTAACTGACCGCGCCTCTACTGCAGCCGGTGCGGTGATGCATGATGCTGCCCTTTCGAGTGCCGCAGAAAATCACGGAGGCTCGAGCGTCCGTTACCCCGCTGGAACGTCGCGATAACATACCGAGAATTCTCAGTGGTCATCACCCAGAAACGTCCTTCTCTTTTGACGGAAACTACGTCCGACGTTCGGATCAGATGACCGTCTTCGAAGAGGCCATCGGACTCTCGCCGCACATGATCGAACACAACACCGACGCCAGTACGTGCAGTGATGAAGACACCACAGAGGTACGCGGTGACAGGCTCTGAAAAGCCATGTGCCTTAGCTCGTACCAACCGCTGCAAATCGAAATCCGAGTGGCGCCTGCTGTAAAACTTCAGATCAATGTTGTTCGCCGTATCCGCTTTCATTCGTTCTTGCTCCATTGTCATCGAGCTAAACCAAGAATCCGCCATGGAATCAGTGCTTCTGATTGAGTTGGCAAATCTTGGTATGCCTCAAGCTGTTTTGATCATGCTCGCCAGGTAAATCGGGCGGAGGTTTGTCAGCAAATCAGGGTGGAATTCTGGGCGATGCGAGTTGTGATAAACAGCGCCACTCTCCACCTCGAGAAGGCATGCCTCACACCCGTCGCTGTCCACACCGATGGTGACCTTTGCCAGGGGCTCCATGTGCCAAGTGCCCTTGGCGTTCATGTAAGGTGGCGTGACCACTTGGATGTCAGTGATAGAGATCTGAGAATCCTGAGCGATCAGCATGCCCTGGAGTTTTTGCTCGCCGTCGACCATGAATGCGAGCTCACTGCTCCGGCCATTTTCCTCAGCTCGAACGGTAACGTGGTACCAGTGCGTTTTGAGCAGGCGGGATACGGAATGCCACTGAGAAACGCCCTCACCGAACATACCCGGTATCCCGATCAGGTCAGCGTCTTGTGTTCTGAACATGTGTTGCCCCAATTCTCTAGGCCCATAAATTGGCCAAGTATTTAGCCAATGAGTGATGCTTAGCGGATCGAAAATATCGCTTCGATAGAAGCAGGCTTGCGTTGACCTGGCCCAACCAAAACGTAAATCGTGTTCCGCGTGGCAAACAGGAAGTCCTCTTTGAAGGCTGTGCCCATACTGGAGCGCACCCAATGGCCGGGTTCGAATCTTCTTTGTTCGTCGTGTACGACTTTGTGGGCAAAGAGGAACATCGGCTGGCAGCCAGCGGCAGTCACCTTGCCTCGCTCGGCGTCGGTGACGATGGCGTCCAGGATGATCCACTCTTCGACGACGCACAGCGGGAGGTGCTTGTAGTGTTTCCTGGCGGCGAGAATCACACGCTCCAGGTCTAACTCGGAGCCGGCCAGATCAACCCCTTCCCCCAGCAGCCCTTCGTATAGCGGCCGTTCCATCACACAACCTCGCATTTAATTTCCCATAAATTGCAGGCACAAAGGCCTTTCCGCCACATTGAGGAATATATTCCTTTGTCTGGCGATAGGCAAACGCGGCATACATCTTTGTTTTTTGGGGACTTGTCATGTCGCTCCGCCAATCCTTCGCGGAAGTGCTCCAAATGCTGCGCCAAAGTAAGGGGAACACGCAGCGCTCCATGGCTTCCAGCCTGGATCAAACGACCATCAGCAAGGTGGAGAGCGGTAAGCACTCGGTGACTTTGGATATGAGCCAAAAATTGGCTTCGGCGCTTGATCTTGAACTGACTGCGCTGATTGCTCTGACCGTTTCTCGCGAGAGCAATCGCACACCCCGAGAACTCCTTCTCGCTGCTCTGGCCGAGATCGACGCCCTCGGCTTGGCTGATATCGATCATCTCTCTGTACCTGAAAACAAGGTTCCGCCAAACGTCACATCGGCGCGGAGGAAATGGCAGGCCGTACAGGAATTGAAGAGAAAGGGGCTTACGCAAGGTGAAGCTGCCAAGCAGCTAAACATGCCTGAATCTACATTGCGCAGGTTCTGGCATCAGGTGTCGAGAGACTGATCATCAGCGCCGCATCGGACGACTCATTAGCGCTGGTATCTAGGACGACATTCGGGTGTGCAGATGCTTTTTTTCTAGGAGTTACGAGGAGGCATGAAGGCCGTGATTAGAGGCACGTAGGCCTGTCTTGCCTCAATGATTTGCTGAGTCTCCGGGGATTCCAGTAGCGGCCATTGCTGAAAGGATGAGACGCGCCGGACATGGTCGTTTCACTAGCATTGGTGGCTGTCCATTTTCACCTACAAAAATCCAGACAGCTTCATTTTTGCCCTAAGCCCGGTTTTACGGGGCAGAATGTTGTCCATAGTCTAAGAAGCTCACTATTAAGGGGATTCGACAAGACCATCGTCTCCATCCCCACCTGGCGCCTGATGAGCGAGTCGTTCAAGAACTGGCGCGGCATGCAGCAGTCCGGCGGCCGGCGCATCAAGCGGGCGTTGAACATCGATGCCAGCGGCGTGCGTTTTCTCGACGAACAGGAACAGCTACGCCTGACCCAGGTGCATCTGCTCAGCGGCTACGTCAGCAGCAAGCAGGCCGAACTCAAGGCCTGGAACGCAGCCCAGGGCGAAGTGGCAGAACTGTCCGCCAACCAGCGCCGCATGACCAACCTGGGCACCTTCCGCGCCTACGCCCTGGCGTACCTCAACGCCCACCCCGACATCCAGCCGAACATGACCTGCATGGTCCGGCAGATGGAAGCCACCGCCGAAGGGGTACCGCTGGAAATCTACTGCTTCACCCGCACCACGGCCTGGGCCGAGTACGAACGGATTCAGGGGGACATCTTCGATTACCTGCTGGCCGTGCTGCCGGAGTTCGGGCTGAGCGTGTACCAGAAGCCCAGCGGCGCGGATTTGCGCGGTGGGTTGGTGGCGGTGACCGGTCCGCATTGAAAGCAATGCCTTTCGTAGGAGCGGTCCGTGGCCGCGAAACATGCACTGCGGTGTGTCAGGTACCACGCGGTGCGCCCTTCGCGGCCGATGACCTCTCCTACGGGATGCCAGTGCCTTATGTGGAAAAGGGGCGGACGGCGAGCACTCTGCCCGCGAAGAAGACACCTCCCACATTGAGCCATGCTCATCCTTTCGGGAATCAGACATTCCTGGCAAAAGCCTGAAGGCGATAGCCTCAGGCCTAACCCGTCGCCTTCCCTCCCTCAGCCAGATCATCGATGACCGCCTTCGCCATCTCGCCTAGATACAAAGCCGGCCACAGCAGCGCAGTCCCCGAATCACCCTCCACGGCCTCCAGCAGCGCCTGATTCACGCTCGCCTGCAGCATCGCTGCATATTCGAGCGCCACATCGGCGGGAGCATTGGAGTTGACCAGAAACAACGTGTGCGAGCCGTCGCCGCACCGGGCGAACGAAGTGATACCCAACGTCTTGCAGTCATGCAGAGTAGTCATGATGTGATGATCCGTATCGTGAGGAATCGACACCCTCTGCCGCCAGGCAGGAAGGGTGGCGAATTGCACAAGGTTGGCGGACCGGGATACGAGAACGGGCTGCCTCGGTATGGCTGTAGCCTTGGTCGAGCACCAAGCACGCAGCCTCGTGCTTAAACTCAGAGGTCAAGGTACGACGTTGCTTGGTCATCAGACACCTCTCTATGGCGAGCATTCTCGCCTAAATGAGTGTCCGGTTTCATTTGACCACTACAGGCTCCCATCGCTCGAGAGCGGGCCTTGCGCTCAGCGGATCTTGCCAGTGCACGGCATAAGCTTCGCCCGTGATTTTCCTACCCAAACAGCTCGCGATGGCTTGAGCTTGTCCTAAGGTTTGTTCGGCATATTCCAGTTTGCGGCTCAGCACAACCAGTGAGATTGAATCGGTCTCGCCTGCCGTCAGAACTAAGCTCTGAGCTATCGCATTGGATATTTTTCCGGTGCCTGCCAGCATGATGACTGCCATGATTTCTCTCCTGCCAGAACTAGATTTTTGACTTCGGTTGCACCGAAAAACAGGATGCAGCCTGTTCAAAACCCTGTCTTGCACGTGGATTCCACTGCACACCAGAGCGGGCTTCAATCCCAGGCTTCAGCTGCTGGTTGTTGTCATAGTCTTCGCGCGGGTGAAAAAATAGCGGCTGCACCCCGTCCAAGCCTCGTAAGTAATCGGCATATGAGCTCAGATATCGCTGACGTTCGTCATCGCTGAGCTGCGCCGGCATCCACGCAGCAAACGGAGGAAGGACTGTGAAACCGGTATAAGCCAGAATGCCGTTATGGATGGGCCAAAGTACGTGATGCAAGTCGCCATCAATGCCAGCGGGCGTATAAAGACTGCTGGCGGTGCCTGTGGTCAGGCAAAGCATGGCCCTCTTTCCCTTTAGTAATCCGGATCCATACTTGTGCCCCGATGAGTACGCGAACCCACGACTTAACACCCGGTCTACCCAGCCTTTCAGAATGGCCGGCATCGAAAACCACCACACCGGGAACTGAAGAATCACTAGGTCAGCCCACATGACCTTCGATTGCTCTGCTTTGACGTCGGCCGTCTGAGAATTGTTGGCAAACGCGTGTTCCTGCTCGTGGGAGAGATCGAGATAGTCAGGGTTGGCGCGATTTTCGGAGAAGTCACCAATGCCTAGCTCGCCTTTCCAATTCATCGCGTAGAGATCGCTTACCTGAACCTGGTGACCGATTTCGCGCAGCGTTTCGACAGCTTTATCCTTCAGAGCACCGTTAAATGAACGTGGTTCTGGGTGCGCCAACACAATTAACGTCTTCATAACTGTATCTTCTCCTTGCGACTTTCAGAGGTCTGATAACTTCTTCCGCCTTCAGTATGTTCAACCGCTTTGCTGAGATTCACTACGAGCGGGCCAACAATGGTCAGGCTTGCGCCCAGCAGAAATCCGAAGCTCGTCTGCTCTGCGAGCCACAGATATCCCATCAGTACGCCAAACAGCGGGCTCATGAAAGCCAGCACTCCAAGGCGGGCAGCGAGATAGCGACGAAGCATCCAAAACCAGATCAAGTAGCTTGCCACCGACACAATCAGCGTCTGGAAAACCAGGCTGGCGACTGCGCCGGATGAGAAATTCATCGAGCCTTGGCCTGCCAGCAGGCTCAAAGGCAGAAGAATGAGAAAGGCACCTGCCAGTTGGCAAAACAGGGTCTGGGTTGCCGGCGCTTCACTGAGACGACTGGTACGCACTGCCACCGTCGTAAACCCCCAAGTAGCGCCCGCACACAAGCCCAACAAGTCACCTAGGAGACTGTTCGCATTGGCCGTTTGGATGGTTGTCCCATCGCGAGGCATGAGGAAGGTGATGGCAATTCCTGCGAACGCTAGAGACATACCAACCCACTGAATCGGGCTAAGGCGCTCCTCCGGCAAGCGTAGATGCAGACCGATGGCGGCGAATAAGGGAGCCGTATAAAGGAAAACCGCCATGTGCGAGGCGCTTGTCCAGCGTAACCCTTCGGCGACGAACAGAAATTCACCCGCGAACAGAACGGCCACGACTAATCCGGAGCGGCACCAGACGCCTGATAACCAAACCTCGCGCATGATCCGTTTTCCAATTAACCAGACCAAGGCGGCAGCGACGCCAGAGCGAACGGCGACCTGCATGATAGGAGCTATGTCGTCGGCAACCGCCTTCATCGCCACTTGCTGGGCACCCCAAATGAGGCAAAGCAACACCATCACCGCAGCGGCACCCCCGTCTACTGACTTCCTCACTTATCGGTACCTTTTGTCGTTGATGATTTGTCGTCAAACCACCTTACCTGGACTATCGGCATTGGCTGTTCCGTTGAAAATCGAGATTGGTTATGCGCTGTGGCGAAATTCGATTGTGGGAAGGTTTACAAGCCGCTACAAATCATGTGTTTTCGGTCTATAGAAGAGAAAAACTACGCCATGAGAGCGGATACGCCCCTTAGGGCCATCGCTTGCTTTGACGCAGTCATGCGCACCGGCAGCGTCACCCTTGCTGCAAGCCAGCTGTTCGTCACGCCGGGAGCGGTTGGGCAACAGATTCGCAAGCTGGAAGATTGGTTAGGAACGTCTTTGTTTGTACGCAGCGTGCGCAGGCTGGAGCCAACGGCTGAAGCTCTGAGCTATTGGGAGCAAGTTAAGCCGGCTCTGCGCCAGTTGGAAACCGCCAATCTCGCGGTTCGAGGTCTTAGAGACAGGCAGGTACGGTTAAGCATGCCGCCGGCGTTTGCCAACTCCTGGTTCGCGAAGCGGATGCCATTGTTTACGGAGCGTTACCCAGAGGTTCAACTGCACCTGAGCGCGTCCAGCGATACCGTGAATTTCAATGACGGTACCTTCGACCTGGCGGTACGGCATTTCGATGGATATGGCGGGGACGTCAAAGCAGAACTGCTTTTGCCAGACGAGGTAAGGGTCTATAGCAGCCCGGCTTACCGCGAACGGCTCCGGTTGCATAGCCTCGATTCCTTACCGGGAGCAACCCTGCTCTATACGACCTCTCATGCTCACTGGTCTCAATGGCTGTCATCGGTCGGCATGTTCCCGGATAGCTTCTCCAGCAGCCTCAGGTTCGATCAGTCGGAGCTGGCAATCGACGCGGCACGCCGCGATCAAGGTCTAGTGCTCACCAGCCCTTGGTTGGTTGAGGAAGATGTACAACGGGGTTTTCTCGTACCTGTATTTGACTCTGTCCTAAAGACGGGCAAGGGCTACTATTTGGTGCAGGCCAAAGATGTGGTGTTGGGTGAGGCAGCCCAGCTGTTACGCCGCTGGCTTTGCGACGTGGCGCAGCGAGTTCAACGAAATTGATACTCGAAGCCATATTTGCTGCGCATCAAGGGAGGCGTAAGCGCTTGCTAGTCGCTTCCCGTCGTTATCAAGCTAGGTGGCTGCATCATGCTTGAATAACTCCGATACGCCCCCTATCAGCCGAAAATGACCTGCATGGTCCGGCAGATGGAAGCCACCGCTGAAGGCGTACCGCTCGAAATCTACTGCTTCACTCGCACCACGGCCTGGGCCGAGTACGAGCGGATCCAGGGGGATATCTTCGACTACCTGCTGGCCGTGCTGCCGGAGTTCGGGTTGAGCGTGTACCAGAAGCCCAGCGGCGCGGATTTGCGCGGTGGGTTGGTGGCGGTGACTGGCCCGCACTGAAAGCAATGCCTTTCGTAGGAGCGGTCCGTGGCCGCGAAAAATGCATTGCGGTGTGTCAGGTACTGCGGTGCGCCTTTCGCGGCCGATGACCGCTCCTACGGGATGCCAGTGCCTTATGTGGAAAAGGGGCGGACGGCGAGCACTCTGCCCGCGAAGAAGACACCTCCCACATTGAGCCATGCTCATCCATT